>MDTG01409687.1_pt1 | contig 14139 bp, 14 predicted proteins | sample 811421 | NCBI WGS metagenome assembly MDTG01 (sample SAMN05326645, study PRJNA326480) | marine metagenome | isolation source: seawater | place: Pacific Ocean: South East | collected 2011 | reverse complement strand
ATTCGGTAACTATTGCAAACATTCGTATTTATTCAGAAGAATTTAAAACGAAATGGTTCGGAAGAAATAGTGATGTTCAAGCGCTCGTTGACGTCATTTACGTAACAAAGTAATTAATTCATTAAGTACTTGAGTTCATCTGTATAAACAGCTTCTATCTCTTGGAGCTTTTTCCATGATTGAACCACGAAATCAACATAAACAATCAACATTGCATATTGACCTTCAAAGAACTCATCATCCAATAGGCGTAACTCAAACCTTAATTTTTCTAAAGTTGCTAAAACCTTTGAAGAAGTATAGCCAATATTCTTCAGGTAGCATATACTAGAGGTTGCCATTACTTTTTCATCAAAAGCATCTTCACCATAAGCCAACAATAATCCAATATCAGTGTTAACTTTTGGTTGGCTTTTCAACTTCAATAGGAGTTTTTCAAGTACCCCTTCGTAGGCAGTTTTCGCCACTAGTCTTTGTGCTAGCAGGTAGTTGATTTCCGCAAAGAAAATAGGATCGCTATGGTTGATAATTTGCTCCAGAGTTTCAAGATACGAATACCATTTTATGAACAAAGATTTCGATAATAATTATTCTTCGAGAAACCTTTTAGAACTCATTCGTGAAGGAGAACACATCAAGCAAGACTTTAAGTATAAGATTTCTGACAGCCGGAAAATCGCACGTACTATTAGCGCCTTCTCAAACACAAGTGGTGGAAGGTTATTAATTGGTGTTAGAGATAATGGTATCATTGCAGGTGTCAAAGATGAAGACGACATCTACATGATTGAAAATGCAACACAGATATTCCTTTCACCTGCCATTAATCCTGAAATTCTAGCACATAATCTAGATGGAAAGGTCGTTTGGGAAATCAATATTCCTGAGGGACCCAATAAACCGTATAAGGTTGAAGAATTGGATTCAATGACGGCTTACTATCGTGACCAGGATGAGAATTTTGCCGCGAACGCGGTCCTCATTGAAGTCTGGAAGCAAAAGCAGGCAAATAAAAGTAAACGTCCCGTAGAATTCAGTGACAGTGAAAGAAAACTCATAGATTACTTGAAAGTATACGCTGGCATTAGCACGAGTAAAGCAGCTAAAGTAATGGCAGTAGACCGTCGAAGGACTATTGAAACTTTAGCAAGATTGATACGCTGGGAAATAATCGATTGGACGCAAGATCGAGGTAGGTTCGAGTACTTTCTGGATTAAATAAAGCGTTGAGAGTTCGGGATTGTCCTTAATGCCCAATAAATTTTAGTCTCAATTTCGTCTTCCCGGCTAAGTCCCCTAGAAATTCCTGCCTCTTCCATTTTATTTGTTAAGTAGTGCAAGACAATCCCGCAACTGACACTTACATTAAAGCTTTCAACAAACCCCTTCATTGGAATGTAAATAACTTCGTCAGCGTCTTGAATAAGTTCTTCGGAGACACCTTCTTGTTCGTTCCCAAAACAAATCGTTGCAGGGACCTTAGGATCTATCTCTTGCAAGGGTTTCGCATTATTATTTAAAGCCGTAACGTATAGTTTTCTTCCCGAGGACTTGAGTACATCTGCCCATTGCGCAACACCGCCCTCGTTATAGGTATTAAAGAATTGCGTATCTATCCATCTCTCTACACCCTTACTAATACCGGAGCTAACATTGAAGCGTTCGCTTTTATCGTAAATATCAACTTGTTGAACTCCGAATGCATCAGCAGTGCGCATTAGCGCCGAAGCATTCTGTGTCTTCATCATGTTCTCCAAAGCCAGAGAGAAGTGGCGTGTACGATGCTTAATTTTCTGCTCGAACAGCTGGCGTTTATGATCGCTCAGTTGCAAAGAAATCTTTGCATAAAACGCCTGTTTTTCCTCGAGCGACATCAATTTCCAATTAACTCTGTCCATTTCTTTGTTTCTTTGCGTGATTCAAAAGTAAGCACATGTTTAGTAAAATCATCAGAATAGGATTATCGGCAGCGATTTTCGGTTGGTCGCTTTACAGTTTTATTGACGGAGAGATCGGCAACGGTATCGCTTTATTGTTCCCTGCAGCAATTGTACTCTTCACTTACTTCAGAAACGAACGAATTCTAATCTCGCTCTACCACATGCGTAAGCAAGACTTAGAAAAAGCAGAGAAGGCACTCGGCGGTATTAAAAACCCAGAGCAAAGCCTGATTAAAACTCAGTTGGCTTATTATTACTTACTCATGGGGATGATTGAATCCCAAAGGAAAGTGGGTAGAGCTGAAACGCTTTTGAAAAAAGCATTAAATACAGGTCTGCGTATGGATCAGGATAAAGCGCTGGCCAAACTTAATTTGGCCGGTATCGCTTTAACGAAACGCCGCAAAAAAGAGGCACAAATTCTATTAGCTGATGTAAAGCGCCTTGACACAAAAGGCGTTTTGGCAGAGCAGACAAAATATATCAAGCAACAGATGAAAAGAATCTAATAGATTCAAACTCATTTACTGAACCTCCAATCTATTGTTGCGTTAATCTGAAATAAGTCTTGATTATGCATACCATAGAGCGCACCCAACGCATCCCCATTTCTCTTGATGAGGCATGGAGCTTCTTTCAAAACCCTGAAAATTTATCGAAGATTACGCCGAACGAAATGGGTTTCCATATATTGAGCGAAGTACCTAACAAAATGTACCCAGGCTTATTTATCAATTACGAGGTTAGTCCGTTGTTCGGAATCAAAATGAACTGGTCGACAGAAATCACCCATGTTGATGCTCCTAATTACTTTGTCGACGAACAGCGCGCGGGGCCATATGCTATTTGGCACCATGAGCATCATTTCCAAAAAATAGACGGCGGTGTTGAAATGTTAGATCGTGTGAATTACCAGGTGCCATTGGGAATACTCGGAAAACTCGCTCATCCCCTAATCGTCAAACCAAAGCTTGAAGAAATTTTCGACTACCGCATAAAAAAGGTTGAAGAAATATTCGGGAAATGGGAAAAGTAATAGTCGGAGTTGACTACGGCAGTAAAACCTCAGGTTTTACATGCGCAGCTTTAATGAACAATGGAGTCATTTCAGTGCACCAATCTCTAAAGAATAAAGATGCTGATAAGTGGTTAAAGCAACTCCTAGAGCCTCTGAAACCAGATGTTATCGGAATTGATGCACCACTCTCCTTACCAGGCCCTCTAGTCGGTATAAAAGGAGCCGTAAATTACCATTATAGAAAGGCAGATATACAAGCAAAAGCGATGAGCCCAATGTTCTTGGGTGGACTTACAGCCCGAGCCATTGAACTATCTGATTGGTTTAACAAAACCACCTCGAGTGCGGTTATTGAAGTATATCCAAAATTAACCGCTCAAGAACTTCAATTAGACTTTAAGCGTTACAAAAAAGATAAGAGTTTTCTTCCGGAAGCAAAACAAGCACTTGCAAATGCATCTGGCTGGAATATTGAAGCTGTTGATATAGATAATTGGCACCAATACGATGCTCTCATGGCCTTGAGAACCGTTGAGCAATATCTCAACGAAAAAGCTAGAACCTTAGGCGACAAAACTGAAGGATTGATTTATTTTTGATTGATGGCAGAAGATAAGCGAACATGCAACCCTATAGATCCTGATAAAATTGCTGAGAATGCAAGTATCTTGCCTTATGGTTCGTCAGTAAGTGCCCCTGCGTTTAAAGCAGTGGACGTGCTAAAAACTAAATCTCTGGATGTAAATGCTATGGAGATGCAGACTGATATGCAACTTGACCAAATCAAGGAGCAAATTGAACTTCTTGCAGCCCAAGCCAAAAAAATCCAGGACCGCAAAGAGCTTAGTGCACATATTTACAACGCTGAGATGGGTTTCAAACCCGAAATCAACCATACGTATTTTCTCTACCGTCGTGACAATGGTTTAACTGTCTTGAGTATGATAGGCCCCTTTGAGTGGCGAAAGTGTCCATTTAAGTTTATGCATAAAGTGATTCTTTTGGCCGACCACACTTGGGACATCGTCGAATAATGCTCACACACATTCACCACATCGAAAGTACTCAATCTCCTACTCTCGTTCTATTGCATGGATACGGCTCCAATATGTATGACTTATTTGGACTAAAGCCTTACTTACCTCCTATGAATGTTCTATGCTTTCAAGCACCCAAAGACATTGGTATGGATGGCTTTGCTTGGTACGACATCAATTGGGACGATGGCAACAAGATTGTTGATGCTGAAGAAGTGGATAATGTGGCGCGAACTGTTCAAGAAGATATTATTCAATGGAAAACAACACAAAACGTAAGCGGTCCAATTATCTGTGGCGGATTCTCTCAAGGTGCGATACTTAGCATGGCTATTTTAAAAAGTGGGTTTGAAGCATCCGGATACGTTTTAATGAGCGGTTATATGCTTCCAGAGTGGAGAAATTCAAACTGGAATATTGATTCCCCAGTACTTCAGACACACGGTACGATGGACCATATGATACCTTTTGAGTGGGCCGAAAGCGGCGCAAAGCTATTAGAGCACGTTAATTTTAACTTCAAGGCATATCCCATGGCACACAACCTCAGTGCTGAATGTATCGATGATGTGTATCGTTTCCTAAAACAGTTTTAGTTAAATAGATAAGAGTGCGGGCGATTCTTGCTGCAGCGTCCCCTTGACCATAGCCCTTCCACGAATAGTCGAGTACTGCTTTCCGAAAATCTTCGATTGAATTCACCAATGAATCAGTCCCTACAGCGTGTAATCTATTTACGCCGCGCTCAACTAGTTCTACCCATTCTGTCTGATCGCGTAGCGTTATGCAGGGCTTTTTGCTGAAGTACGCCTCTTTTTGAAGTCCTCCGCTATCAGTAAGTACAATGGTACATTGACGCAAGAGCCACAACATTTGAAGATACCCAACAGGTGGGGCTTGGTGAATGTTAAGCTTTAGGCCGAATTCCTTTAGTCTTTTTCTCGTTGATGGGTGTAAAAGCATATACAAAGGTATCTGTGTGGCATGTACTTCGTTTAGTTCATCCACCAGTTGACTGAGCTTGTCGCGATTACTAATATTCTCAAAGCGATGAACCGTAACTAAGCCGAATTCCTTTTCAAAGATGGCTAGGTTTCCCATTTCCTCTATCCAATGTGCTTTCGATTGAAACTGTAACAAAGCATCAAACATTACATCGCCGATCGTTTCTATGTGAATCTCTTTATTGGTGAATCCTTCCTCAGAGAGATTACGAACTGCGTTTTCCGATGGTGTAAAAAGTATTTTGGATCGACGGTCCGTTTCCACCCTATTATGCTCCTCAGGCATTTCTTGATTGAATGAACGCAATCCAGCCTCGACGTGTATCAGGGGAATATTGAGTTCGTTGGCAGTTCTAGCACCCGCTAACGTTGAATTTGTATCACCATAGACCAATACAAAATCAGGCTTTTCTTCAGTGAAAATAGGGGTCAATTCAGCTTGTATTTTCGCCAACATTTCTTGACGTTCTAAACCACCACACTCCAGTCTATATTGAGGTTTAGGCAGTCCCATATCCTCAAAAAATACCGCACTCATATTTGCGTCATAATGCTGTCCCGTATGTACTGTAATCTCCTGAATATCAGCGTTTTTTAACGCCTTGCTTACAGGAGAACTTTTAATGAATTGTGGCCGAGCGCCAATGATTGTGATTACTCTCATAGAGGGCGAACGACATTTTGTTCGAGCGAGTATACCTCACCGGTCTCAGGGCAAATCGCCTTGCCATTTTCATCAAAATTCAAATCTCGACCAATTCGGCTAACCCAACCTTTATGAACAGCAGGCGCTCCAAAATATTTGGCATAATCTGGAACCGTTGAAGTAACAACAGCACCGGCACCAACGAAGGAATAAAGACCAATGTCATTACCGCATACAATGGTGGCATTTGCGCCTATTGAAGCTCCCTTGCCTATGCGTGTATGCTGAAAGTCTTTCTGTTCTATAAAACTTCTCGGTAAATTAACGTTTGTAAAGACAACAGAAGGGCCCAAAAACACATCATCCTCAACGGTAACTCCGCTATAAACACTGACATTATTCTGAATTTTAACACCATTTCCGATGCACACATCTTCACCCACAAATACATTCTGTCCAAGAATACATCGAGAACCTACATTTGCTGAAGATATAATGTGCGAAAAGTGCCAAACCTTGGTTTCGTCGCCAACTACTGCGCCCTCGTCTATAACTGCCGTCTCATGTTTGAAGTAACTCATATTGCAAAATACTGCTTTATTGTGTTACATATAATTCGAACATCTGCATCGTCCATTGAAGGATCTATTGGTAAGCTCAAAACCTCATTGCATAGTGATCGTGAATTGGAAATAGGTACGCGCTCAATCATCGACGCATATGCTTCTTGATCGGATAACGCAAAGGGATAGTAAACCATTGTGGAGACTCCCTTTTCAGCCAAATACTTCTTAAGAAAATTCCTATGATTAGAATCTACTCTAATGGTAAACTGGTGCCATACATGTGTTGAATAGTGTTCTACTGCTGGTAGTTTGAGCTGATGGACTTCTATAAGTTCAAGATGATAGAGTTCTGCAAGTCGTTTCTTACGTTCGAGAGTGGGTAAGAAATGTTTAAACTTTACTCCCAGAATAGCGGCCTGAATAGAATCTAATCTAGAGTTCACACCTATTTCTTCGTGGATATACTTTTTACTTTGTCCGTGACGGGAGATGTTCAAGGCACTATCGTGTAATACTGAATTCGAAGAAATGATTGCACCACCATCCCCCATTGCTCCGAGCGGCTTAGTCGGGAAGAAGCTCAGGGTTCCAAACGCACCAACTGTTCCCGCATACTTACCCTTGTATTTTCCTTGAGTGAATTTTGCTCCAAATGCTTGGGCTGTATCCTCAACAATCGGGATAGAACCCGCTACCTGATCTAGTGCCTCGAGATCGGCAAGTTGCCCGTACAAGTGAACGGCAATAATTGCCTTGGTGTTCTCTGATAACGCGAGCTTAACGCTTTCTGCATCAAGATTGAAAGAGCTTGTATGTACATCACACCATACAGCGGTAGCGCCCAATAAGCCTATTACCTCAGCACTAGAGGCATAGGTAAAAGCAGGAACAATTACCTCATCGCCAGGACCTATACCCAATGCCATAAGCGCAATCTGTAGGGCATCTGTCCCGTTTCCTACCCCGAAGGTGGGGGTTCCAAGGTAGTCTGTAAGGGATGCCTGGAATTCTTCAACTACAGAGCCACCTATATACGTTCCACTATTAACAACGAAACCTATGGACTCATCCAATTCTTCTTTGTAAGTGCTGTGCACTCTTGGAAGGTCGATCATTGGAATGGTTTTGTGTATGCTCATAATCTGTCGCAAAGTACAGATTTTGCCTAAATCAAGCCTATAAAGAAAATACAGGATAAAAAACACCCCCATAGCCTTGGGCTGTGGGGGTACCAATAAATATTATACCTCTGATTATTACATAGCCCCATCAAGCTTTGCTGCTAGAACTTGCTTACTTGTGGCCCCCACTTGTTTATCAACGATTTCACCGTTTTTGAATACAAGTAGTGTTGGGATGTTACGTACACCAAACTGTTGTGCTACGGCACCGTCAGTATCTACATTCAGTTTACCTACAACTGCTTTGCCTTCGTAGTCGCTAGCCAATTCATCAACTACCGGTCCAACCATGCGACATGGTCCACACCATTCCGCCCAAAAGTCTACCAATACCGGCTTGTCTGACTTCATTACTACTTTTTCAAAGTTTGCTTCTGTAATTTCGAGTGCCATAAAAATGTATTTCTTTTCTTTTATTAAATGTAAGACCAATTTACCGCCTGATACGATAGGCTTAACCTATGAGCTCATTTATGTTTTCCACAGGAAGTTCACGTAAAATATCAATTCCAACAAACGCGTAATAATTAAGATACCCGGCGCCAAAGTATCCTTTGAGATGTAAGGTGCCCCTAATTAAAATATGGCCCCAGCTGATCTCCCGTAGTATTGCAATTAACCGGAGCGTGTGCCCATTGAACAACAATAACCATAAATAAAATCTTAAATAGTTTCATTAACTCTTGATATTAGGGTGGAGTAATGGATCCTCTTCAAGTGCAACCAATAAATCCTTGCTAATGTTAACCTTTCGGTCTTTAACGAGAAGTTTAATGTCCAATTGTTCCTCAGTATCTATAATATGCAACTTAACACGCTTATTTCCTGGATGTATTTCAAGCAATTTATGCACTTTGTCTACAAGGCCGGTATCGAGAGCAGAAAGATCTAACTTGATTTCTAGGGATTTACACTGTTCTTCGAGTACATCCTGCAACAGCTTCACATCGGTTACAACCACGCTGAAGCGCTCAATGAAACCCTCACCTTGACGCTGGTTGAACTTGCGCCCACGCACTTTGATAAAGAGTAAATGTTCGTTCTCAAAGAAATGACGGAATTTCAGGTAATCCTCGCCGAACATTTTGAATTCGTAATCACCTCTAAAATCTTCGAGACGGAAAATTCCCCAGCCTTTGCCCTTCTTAGAGATACGGTGCTGTGCGTCAGTGACAATACCTGCCACAAAAATATCGCGGCCCATAATGCTCTCAGGGTTGTTCAGTCTATTTAATTCTGCGGTACAGAAGTATTTAATTTCAGTTCTATAGTCGTCTAACGGATGTGAACTCAGATACATTCCGTTTATCTCTTTCTCTTTTTTCAATGCGACTATTGTTGGCCACTCAGGAACGTCCGGCATTTTTGGAGGCGGAAGTTCTTCGCCTGAGCCTTCACCGAATAGCGACGCTTGAGCGCTTTCAGCATCGTTTTTCTTATTCTGTATGTATTTTATAGCCTTCTCAACAAAACTTCGCCCACCCTCCTCTTTAGAAAAGTATATGGCGCGATGTGAATTTGGAAAATCATCCATGGCACCACCTAAAATCAGACACTCAATGGTCTTTCGGTTGGCTTGACGTTGGTCGATACGCTCTAGAAGGTCAAAGAGGTCTTTGAATTGACCAGCTTCTTCCCTTTTTGATATAATCTCGCGAACAGCGTTCTCGCCAACACCTTTCATACCGCCCATTCCGAATCGGACTGCGCCTTCATTATTTACTGTAAAGCGAAGCAAACTCTCGTTGACCGAAGGCCCCAAAACAGGCACATCGATACGGCGGCACTCCTCCATAAAAAAGGTAACTGCCTTTAGATCAGACATGTTGTTGGACAATACCGAGGCCATAAATTCAGCCGGATAATGTGCCTTAAGATAAGCCGTTTGATACGCTACCCAGGCATAGCACGTAGAGTGCGATTTATTAAAGGCATAGGAGGCAAATGCTTCCCAATCCTTCCAAACTTTTTCAAGAATATCCCTATTATGTCCACGCTCTTCACCGCCGTCCAAAAACATAGGCTTTAGCATATCAATGATGTCCTTCTTCTTCTTACCCATAGCCTTACGGAGCAGATCAGCCTGACCCTTGGTAAAGCCAGCCAATTCCTGCGATAAAAGCATTACTTGCTCCTGATAGACTGTAATTCCATAGGTCTCCTTGAGCTTGCTCTCCATAGCATCTAGGTCATAGCGGATATCTTTTCGTCCATGCTTACGGTCAATGAATTCTGGGATGTATTCTAGCGGACCCGGTCGGTAAAGCGCATTCATTGCAATAAGATCTGCAAATTCCGTTGGCTTCAACTCCTTTAAATACTTCTGCATTCCGGTACTCTCATATTGAAAAATACCAACGGTTTCTCCGCGCTGGAAGAGCTCGTAGGTCTTTGTATCGTCTAATGGGAAGCTGTCCGGATCCAATTCCACCCCGCGGCGTTGCTTTACCAATCGACAGGCTTCTTTAATTATGGTCAGCGTGCGTAGTCCCAAGAAATCCATCTTGAGAAGACCTGCATCTTCTACTACAGAGTTGTCAAACTGGGTGCACCACATGTCGCTATCCTTGGCACGGGCCACAGGAACGAGCTCACGAATATCGCTTGGGGTAATAATTACACCACAGGCATGAATTCCTGTATTTCGCAATGACCCTTCTAAAACAAGGGCTTGATTGATGGTCATTGCTTCTAGCGAGTCACCTTCAGAAAGTTCTTTCAGCTGGCGCACCATCGCTGCATCTTCGGTGTTAAATTTACTCTTAAGGCCTTTTTCATCTAGTGCCCAAAGCTTCTTAAGCTTCGTCATATCTGGAATTAGCTTTGCGATACGGTCCGTATCTGGTAATGGAAGTTCTAGTACACGACCGGCATCACGAATAGAACTCTTTGCGGCCATCGAACCGTAAGTAATGATTTGAGCCACCTGAGGGGCACCGTATTTGTCAATAACATACTGAATGACCTTTTCACGGCCCTCATCGTCAAAATCAATATCAATATCGGGAAGCGAAACACGCTCCGGATTCAAGAAACGCTCAAACAACAAATCATATTTGATAGGGTCAATGTTCGTGATTCCGGTGGCATATGCCACTGCAGAACCCGCTGCGGAACCACGACCAGGTCCTACACTTACGCCCATTTGTCGTGCTGCCTCACAGAAGTCCTGAACAATCAAGAAATACCCTGGATATCCGGTTCTTGAAATGGTTTCTAATTCAAAATCCAATCGCTCCTCAATCTCTGGCGTAATTTTACCGTAGCGCGCCTTTGCGCCTTCGTACGTCAAATGCCGTAAATAGGTGTTTTCTCCGCGTTGGCCACCATCCAATGCATCTTGCGGATCTTGGAACTGTTTAGGAATATCGAAGGCTGGTAGCAATACATTACGCTCCAACGGATAGAGTTCGACTTTATCTAAAATCTCTTTGGTGTTTGAGAGGGCTTCAGGAATATCTAAAAACAACTCTACCATTTCTTCCTTACTCTTGAAGTAAAATTGTTGGTTTGGAAATCCATAACGAAACCCGCGGCCACGGCCAATAGGCGTACTCTTCTGTGCTCCTTCCTTGACACAAAGCAAAATATCATGCGCATCCGCATTGTCTTGAGTGAGATAGAACGTGTTATTGGCCGCGATGTATTTAATACCGTATTCTTCGGCATATTTCAAAAGTTGTAGGTTCACGTGATTCTCCTCGTCCAATCCATGTCTGTTGAGCTCGAGGTAGAAATCTTCACCAAAGTGTTCGTGCCACCATTCCAGGGCGGCCCTTGCCTGCACTTCTCCAACGTTTAAGTACAGATGCTGCACTTCACCGCGCAACCCACCAGAAAGCACGATCAGGTCTTCCTTGTGCTCTAAAAGTACACTCTTGTCGATACGCGGTACATAATAATACCCGTTCAACATCCCTTCACTACTGAGTTTTGCGAGGTTGTGGTAACCGTTTTTATTTTTAGATAAAACAACAATCTGGTAGCCGTCGTCTTTTTTACTGCGGTCTAGGCGGTCTTCACAAACATAAAATTCACATCCTATTACACCTACAAACGGATATTCTTTCAGCGGCTCGTCAAGCTCGCCCGCTTTTACTTTCTCATTGTGCTCATAGGCCTCCCTATTTCCAGGAACCTTCATAATTGAACGATTGAAGTGGAAAGCCCCCATAAGATTTCCGAGGTCAGTAATGGCAACACCTGCATGTCCATTATCCAAAGCTGCATTTACTAAATCCGCTACTACTGTTGTCGCCTGAAGTATAGAGAACTGTGTGTGGTTGTGTAAATGGGCAAACTCAACATCTGCTGCATGAAGTGAAGTCGACTTGGAAGCTGCAGTGCTTATTGCTTCCGATTTTCCTAGTCCTTGTATGCGCTTTTTCTTCGCTTCCTCTACAGCGAGGCCAATGGCTTGTATGGTTGAGGGGTTTGCTATTTTGAATCGATTTAAAAAATCCTGATCCTTTCCAATAGACTCAGGAGTTATGATATTTAACCGAACTAGTTCTAAGAAAACACGCGCCGTCGCCTCGACATCAAATGCTGCATTATGTGCTTCGGCAAAACCTTCTTTGAACAGGTGGAAATAGAGTTCCTCAAGTTTTGGAAGCTTGTAGCGACCGCCTCGACCACCAGACAACTGGCAAAGTTCGGCGGTGGTCTCTGTACAAGAATCTACCGGCGTCTTTTCGTCCAAAGGATTCTCTCCTTTTACCCTGTAATATTCGCAGCCGGTGACATTTAGATCAAATTTGACGTTGTGCCCAATGAGGTATTCACACTTGTCTATGGAGGCTTCGAACAGCGCGAGCACCTCTTCCAAAGGCTTTCCTTCATTGCGAGCTCGCTCAGTAGAAATCCCATGAATCTTGGTAGAGTTAAACGGAATATCGAAACCGTCCGGATAAATGATGTGGTCTTGAACCTCGACTAAAGCGCCCTGATCATCATGAATTTGCCAAGCCAACTGCACCACACGAGGCCAGTTGGCTAAATCCGTGATGGGTGCATTCCAATCTTTAGGAAAACCTGTAGTCTCGGTATCAAAAATTAAAAACATACGTATCCTGCTAGCTGAGTGGAATTATCAAATCTAACAAATGACTCAGCCAAATAAAACGGGTGTGAATAACTATTGACTACTCTTTAACTAATTGGTAAAGAGATGTTTAATTACTATTTATTCGGGTAAAACGGGTGCGCAGCAAGAGGTAGATCAGCAAGTGCATGAGCATCCTCGCCCATTGCGGCCAATTCCTGTTCTCGCATGTTGTGAACGATTTCTATAGCCGCCTCTGCTGCCTTCTCGTTAAAACCTCCTCCTTCAAGGATGTGCCTGTATGAAGTGCTGTGTAATTCTGTGAAGCCTTCGGTGAAATCAAACGACCAAGAATCAAAACTTAGGGATCGATGAATACGACCTCCTTGTCCTTTTACACTATCAGGGAGTGTATCGGCATTGATACTCAAGAACCAACGCACCTTCGCATTTTTGAAATACATCGTACCCGAAGCACGATCGTGTGTTCTTGTATATACTTTTTGGTCCTTTAAATCGCCGAAAATCCAGTGAAGCATATCGAAGAAATGGACCCCAATATTGGTCGCAATACCTCCACTCTTTTCTTCATCACCCTTCCATGAAGCGTAATACCAATTCCCTCTCGAAGTAATGTAGGTCAGATCCACGTCGAACACATACTCCGGATCCTCCTGGAGTTTCTTTTGAACCTCTTTCTTCAACGCTATCACGTTCTCGTGCAATCGCAACTGAAGAATTGTAAACACTTGATTTCCTGTTTTTTGGCTTACTTTAGTTAAACCTTCAATGTTCCAAGGACGAAGTGTCAATGGCTTTTCACAAATGCAGTGTGCGCCGCTGCGTAAGGCGTATCTAATATGACTGTCGTGCAGGTAATTTGGGGAGCATATTGAAATAAAATCTACCCCTTTCCCAGCATCACTGAGTTTGTTTAAATGTCGATCGAATCGCTCGAATTCTGTAAAAAATGCAGCTTCAGGAAAATAGGAATCAAGATGCCCTACACTGTCGCTAGGATCATACGCCGCAACGAGCACTCCACCACAATCTGCGATGGCTTTTAGATGTCGTGGCGCAATGTATCCTGCCGCACCAATGAGCGCAAAACGCTTCATTAGCCTATTCTTTGGTCGTAGGTATCGCCCATCGATGGATTATCGCCCATCAAACGCGCCATTATTTGCTTCTTTACGATGTTGAAAATGACCATATGCACATCTTCCGTGACTTCCATGTCCATTACAGGCGCGTGAAGGTTGATTGTAGCGATCTGTGAGATTTTACCGCCCTTAAAACCGCTCATTGCCACAGTAGTAGCACCGTTTGCGTTTGCGTATTCTAGGGCGTTGACCACATTTTTACTGTTTCCAGAGCCGCTGATACCGATAACTAAATCGTCCTCGCTCAGGAAATTCTTTAAGGGCTCCACAAAAATACTTTCCCAACCAATGTCGTTGGCTATAGCCATCATTGAGGGAAGGTTATCGTTTAAACAAATCATCTTAAAACGCTTGTCTAAGCCGTAGCTGGCGCCTTTTAAGAAATCACCTGCCGCATGAGAAGCTGAGGCACCGGAGCCACCATTACCCATAGTGTAGATGTTTCCTCCTTTTTCATAGGTTGTGTGGAATGCTTCAACCAAAGCATCTAGTGCCTTTGAGTCTAAGGCATCTAAAGTCGATTTAACCAGGTCAATGTAT
>MDTG01057607.1_pt1 | contig 14139 bp, 16 predicted proteins | sample 811421 | NCBI WGS metagenome assembly MDTG01 (sample SAMN05326645, study PRJNA326480) | marine metagenome | isolation source: seawater | place: Pacific Ocean: South East | collected 2011 | reverse complement strand
TATGTAGATAAAATACACAATAATAGTTTTAGCAAAAAAAAATTTGAAACATTAGAAAATAAATTTAAAAAAAAATTTGGATTAACTATACATGTTAAAGATTTTTTGAGTTTAACAAAACTTGATAAAAACTTATTTGCTAATTATTTGAATTATAAGAAAAGATTAGACAATTTTGAAAAAAAATATTTTTATAATCCTAAAGACTCTATTAATAAAGCTGTTGATTTTTTTCAAGATTTAAGCAATAAGTGATAATGAAGCTTACTTTAAATATTTTAATCCTTTATTTTTGTTTATTTAATAATCTCAGTGCTTATGCAGACCCCGGTTCTGGTAGCTTTATAATTCAAGCAATAATAGCTTTTTTAGGTGCACTAATAGTATTTTTTAAAAATCCTATGTTCTTTATAAAGGACTTTTTTAATAATCTGAAAAAAAAATTTCAAAAAAAAAAAAATATAAAAGATAAAAATCAAAACTAAAAAATGCCTAAGATTAATAAAGATTTTTTAAGTCTGAAATTAATTGATATTATCTTTTTCTCTATAATTCTTTGCTCAAATTATTATTATTATGCATTTATTGATCGTCATTTTCATGTCAACTTTAATATTAAGTTAGTTGAAATATCTTTTTTGTTCGTTGGTGCTTTGTTTTTTTTTTTTATAAGTTCAACAATTTTAAATTTTTTTAAAAATCATTATTTCTTTCAAAAATTACTTATTATTTTATTTTTATCTTGGATGGTAAATATGTGCATCCAAACATTCTTTTTCATGAGCAATGAGATTACCTTTTCTTTTTTTATTACAAAAATTTTTAATATTTATCCATCAGGAAACTATGAATTATTAATAAGAATATCGAGATTTATCCTTCCGTATGTTTTTTTTATTGTGATCTTATTTTTTTTCTATAATTATAAAAAAAAAATCATTAAATTTATTAAAATTTTATCTATTTTCTTCTTTTTTTTTATAATTTTAAATGAAATTCAATTAGCTTCGAAATTTGTCAACAAAGACATTGAAAAGAATTATATAAAATATGAAAGAAATAAAACTAATCTTAAAGTGTTATGGATATTATTTGATGAATTTGATCCTTTAATAGCTGATGACCATATTGATATGCTTCCTAATTATAAAGAATTCAGAGATAAATCATTTCAACACAAACAAATGTATATGGCTGCTCAACAAACAAATATATCTGTGCCTGCCCAATTAATGGGTATACCGTCGAGAGGCGCATTGGTAAAAAATGGAAAATATTACATAATTAACAATGAAAATAAACCAGTTGAATTTAACTATGACAATACAATTTTTGGCTTACTAGAGAAAAAAGGAATTAATAGCTCAATTTACTCAAGTTTTTTTCCTTATTGCAAAATATACTTTAAAGATAAAAAATTAAGTAATTGTATAGACCCAGAATTTGATAATAGATCACTTAGTTTAATATTAAATAGATCTTATAAAGAAAATTTTAAAGGTCTTTTTTTTATTTTCTCACCAGCTTCTAAAATCATTATGACTCTAAATTTAATCGAAAAAGATAAAAGTAAAAATAATATTAATTTAGAAATATCTAAAGAGGATTTACAAATTATTTCAAATAGTTTTCTTGATCAAAAATTTCTTAATGACCTTGATGGATATAAACTTATATATTTTGAACAAATTAAAAAATTCTTGGACTCTAAACATTCTCAATTTAGTTTTTTTCATACGAATATACCTCATTTACCCTCAAAATTTGCTGAGAAAAAATTAAATCTTGATAGTTACGCATTGAATAAAAATGAAATGATTAAATATCTTATTAATTTAAAATATACGGATTTCGTAATTAAAAATATTCAAAATATTGTAACAGAAAAAAAAATAGATAATACAATTATAATTTTCTCAAGTGATCATTGGTTTAGAATTAAAGATTTAGAAAATAATAAAAAAAATAAGGTATATCCATCTCTATTTTTAGTAAATTTTCTCGGAGATAATAAACAATCAGTATATCTAAAAAAAAGTAGCGGTGACCATTTTAAAGATTTAATCTTAAAAATATTTGACGGCAAGGTTTTAGATCAAAAGGACATTGTAGAATATTATGAATTAAAAGATTTTAATTCACCTTGTTTACTTACGGTATGTGTTGAGGGAAAAAATCTCAAAAGGACGAGGTAATTTCTAATTTATATTTGCAGATAAAAATTTTTCTATTTCCTCTGAAACAACTTTGTAGCCCAAAGTAGTATAATGACCATCTTTTTTCCAAAAATAATTTTTATCTTTATTTAAATTAATTTCCTTTATTAATATAGGAGTTAAATCTAAAACTTTCACATGGTTATTAATTTGATCAATTAATCTGTGCCTCATATAAGTATAATCAATGTTGATTTTTTTTTGCAATTTACTTTTAAAAATATCATTTTGTGATGGATGAATTATTACTAAGATATTTTTATTATTTTTTTTAGTTGTTAGTATAAATTCTTTTAACAAGTTTGCTGAGTTATCTACAATTTTATTTACTATATCCTTATTTTTATAAACGTGTTTAACGTGGAAAAGTCGATCATCAATTATAATGGACTCCGAACTTTTTAGTATATCTTCACTCAAATTATAAATATGATCTGGAACAACATTCATTCTAGTTTTATTATATTCATTAAAATCTTTTAATGGTTTTTTAAAAAAAATTGGAAGAAATTTATTTGGAACATTTTTATAGATATTTGTCATTACAGTTACTTTTATCAATATCCATAAGCTATATAATCTATACTCAGCATCAAGAATATATTCAAAAGATGGGTCATATCCATGGTAAATTTGTAAGTTATTAATTGTTTTTTGAATCTCAGAGTCATTTAGGTTTTGAGTACTTATTTTATTATTTAAAAAATATGCCGAAGAAATATCAGTTGTATTTTCATAATAATCTCCTCCAGTGAAAAAATTATAAATTATAAAATCATGATTAATTTCATTTTTAATTTGATCATACCCATACCTCTGGTCGACAATAGATCTTCCTAAATTTCCTAAATTTAATATATCCAAATTAGGTAGATTTTTTTCTACAAGCTCCACCCAACCATTTTTGATATTATTACCTGACCCAACACCTTTTGTAAAAGAGTCTCCTAAAGCAACAGCAAAATATTTTTTTTCTTTATTAATACCATCATCAAAGAGTCCAAAACCAAGATTTAAAACATCCTTTGTTTTGTATCTATCAACAAACTCACTTGTATAATGAACCACCTCTATTTCTGGAATAGGTAACGCTAGATTTACATCCTTGAAATATTTGAAATTTAAATTTGAATTTCTTTTTTCTTTGTAAAGATTAAATTTCTCATCGTAATTAAATGAATGAAATAATAAATATGAAAATATTTCAAAAATTATTAAAAGAAAAAGCACAAACAGTGAGAAAAACATTATTTTTTTTGATTTGCTCATAATTGAAACATAATTATAAGTAAATTTAATTCTTATCAACACTAAAAAAAAAGTGTAGATCATAGATTGTGAAAAATTTAATAAAAAAAATAATAAGTGGTTTTGGCGCCTATTTTTTTCAAAATTATTTCATTAAAAAAAGATTTAATCCTATTGACCAATTTAATTCAGAAGAGAGCCAAGAGTCTTATAATACTTTTAAAAAATACTTTAATAATGCAATGTTATTTAAAAGAGAAAATCTACCTTACGGAGAAAAGATAAGAACATACTCTTTAAAAAAATCTCTTGAAATTGATAATTTAAAAAATAAAAATTATTTTATGGAGTTTGGTGTATATGAAGGTCAAAGTACAAAACTTTTTTCAAAAATTTTGTCTCTTAGCAACAATGAGCTTACAAGCTTCGATAGTTTCGAGGGATTAAGCTCAGACTGGAAAGGAACTGCATTTTCAAAAGGTCAATTCTCTTTAAAAAAAAATGATCGTCCAACTTTTGACAAAAATGTAAAATTAATTGAGGGAAACATTTTTGAAACACTAGAACCATTTATAAAACAAACTACCAATTTAAAAATTTCTTTTGCGCACTTCGATCTTGATATTTATGATGTTACAAAATTTGCTTTAGAAAAAATAAAACCATTTTTGAATAAAAATGCAGTAATCCTTTTTGATCAGATTCATCATGTTCAAGGCTGGAAAAATGAATACAAAGCGCTTAACGAGGTATTTGATGAAAAAGATTATGAATTTATTGCTTTTTCTGAGGACGGGCAGGCATCAATAAAAATTAAATAGTTCTATTTTTTTTTAACCATTCTTTAGTTAAATTTATATCTGTTTTTTCATGAATATCTATTGAGCTTTTTATCTTAAAGGGTAAAACATTTTTTCCTAAAAAATTCCATGGAGGTTCTCCATTGTTTTTAAAGATAGACTCAGTTTTTATAACCCAAAAATTATGACAAAGAAAAAAATTTTTTACAAGATCTTGCCTATTAGATGAAATATTCTTTTTAAATTTAAAAAAGGATTTTAAATAAATATTTTTTACAATTTTTTTTGCTCTAAAAGGATGATGGTCATTATTTTCAACAACAGGCACGCAAGCAGTTGCTTTCTTGTTTGAAATTAGTGCACGAATTGCCTCACTAATCCACTTAGACTTAATAGTAGCTGAATTTGCTAAAAGAATTACTACTATATTTGGTAAATTATAATTTTTTCTTAAAAAATTTAAAGCATGTAGCAAAACATCTCTGTGCAATGAATTTTTTTTTGATAGTTTTGAAGGCCTTAATATTTTCCTATATCCATACTTTTTAGCTATATTTAAAATTTTTTTATTTTCACTTGAAACAAAATAATTGTCTATAATTTTAACTTTTTTTGCAGCAATACACGGATAACTTAAAAGAGGTTTTCCAAAAATATTCAATACATTTTTATCTTTTAGCTTGCTTCCACCTTTACCTGTTAAAATTGCAGTTATAAAAAATTTATTCTTATTTAGTTTCATAAATGGTTAGTTTGGCACCCTCTTTAATACTATATTTTGGTTTCCATCCTTCTGATCTTAATTTTGAAATATTAGCATATGAACCCCAAGTATCTTCAAAGTAAGATTTTTTTATGTGAATTTTGATTTTGTTTTTTTTAAGTTCTTTTTTAATAATATTAATTACATTTTTTACAGAACACTTAACACCAGTTCCTAAATTCATTAACCAATTCTTCTTATTTCTTGGATTTATTAATAATGCATTTACTGTATCTGATATATAAACAAAGTCCCTATATCTGTTTAGGCTGCCAGTAATATCGATTTGATTTTTTTTCAATGCCTGGGCCAAATATATTGAAAACATGCCTTGATAAAGATTTTGAAGATCTTGCCCAGGACCATAAATATTGAAAAGTCTAAATATTGTTACTTTTATGTTATAGTTTTTTAACCTTTCAAAAAGTTTTTCCGAGTAAAGTTTTGACATTCCGTAAACAGATTTTGGATTGCAAATTTTTTCCTCTTTAACATTATTTGCAATTTTTCCGTAAACAGACATAGATGATGTAAAGACTACTCTTTTTGGTCTCTCTTTTTTAGCCCATTCACAAAAATTAAAACTACCCAATATATTTGAGTCTATATCGTTTTTTGTAAAAATTTCACTTAACCGGCTAGAAGTTTGTGCTGCAAGATGAAAAGCAATATCATATTTTTTATTTAATTTTTTAAAAGTTTCTTTTCTAGAAACGTCTGCCTTTATAAGTCTAATATATTTTGACTTAATAAAATTCTTTTTTTTGGGTAAATCAATGATATCTATTTTACATTTTGAATTTAATAATTTTTTAGCTAAATGTTGGCCAATGAAACCGCACCCACCAGTTATTAAATAATTTTTCATTTTAAATGTTTTCTTTAATGTATTTAGAAATAAAAAATTTAAAATTTTCTAGCTCTGAGGATGATTTTACTTCCAGCGATTGTAACCATGGTAAATTATATTTATAAGGTTTTTTCCCATAAAGTGTACCATACTTCGCCATATGGTCAGATTTTACAATATATGCTCCATTAGTTGATTGAAATATATTCAATAAATTTTTTCTTGATATAGCTTTATTCAATGAGTCAAAGTTAATAGATTTTTTGTTATTAAATAAAAATTCTTTCAGTTCCACAGAAGTAAAGCTGCTGTCAAATTTCTTTGATATTTTAAAAAATTTACTTACAAAATTATTTATATCTTTTTCCGATAAAAAAGGAGCAGTAGGGTTTAGCCATAAAATATTTCTTCTGGGATATTTCTTTCCCACTAACTGGTATAGTTTACTTAATGACAGATTTTTTTTTCTTAATAAAACATCAACACCATATTTCGAAACTAAAAATTTAATCTTTCTACTTGGAGTTGTTACTACAATTTTTTCTAGGTTTTTTACTCTTAAAACTTGAGATAATTTCCACTCAATAAGAGTGGTTCCTCCCCAGTCAATTAAATCTCCATGATGAGAATAATTATTTTTTTCCAAAGCTGGAACTACACAAATCAATTTTTTCATTTTCTTATACTAAGTTTTGATAATCGAAATATCTCAGACGAAAGTTTTAAATCATATAATTCTTTTTTTTGTAAAATATAAATTTCTTCAAATTTAAGAGCATTTTTAAGTGCAAGTTTTTTTTTTAAAAAATGTTTCGTTGGCAACATTACCTTTCTAGTTTCTATTTTATTTAAATATTTCTCCAAATTTTTTTTCTTTGAATATAACCTTATAGTTTCAGCATTAACACTTCCACCAACAGTAGTAGTTATCTTATATTTAGAAGCTAATTTACTGGCATGCTTTACTTTTTTTAAAATAAAATCGCTATTTGGAAAAATCTTTTCACTGAAATAACTAGATGATAAATCCGTCCTTCCTATAGTAATATTATTTATTTTTTTTGAAACGGTTTTAAGAATCTCTTCTAAATTATTTATACCATTTTTTGTTTCAATATTTATACTTAAGTGAGGATTTCTTTTAAGTTTTAATTTTTCAAAAATATCAACAAATTTTTTAGCTCCAAAATTTGTCTCAACCATCGGAGCAATAATTCCATCGACACTTAGTTCAATACAATTATAGATATCATTTAGTGCTTCGACACCTCCAATTTTGACGAAAAGTTTAATACCTAATTTATTAGTAATACTCCTTAATCTTGCTATATCACAATATGAGCTGCCCTCAGCCTCGGTTTCTGATTTTATTCCAACCAAATTATAATTTTTTTTAAGCAACAAAAGCTGATTAATTAATTTTTGCTCAAATTTTAAAATCATACCTATTTTGTATATTATTGTTCAATTATTGTACAGTAATATTTGAATTTAAATAATTAATATGATTAATGTTGTAAAATAATATTTGTCTTATGAAAAAGATATTAAAAGCTTTAAAAATTCTTATAAGAAGTCAGTTTACTTTCCGAAAACCAATAAAAAAAAAGATTGTAATTTTTGATAAAAAAAGTGAAATTTATATTTCTGACTTATTTGAAAAAAATGAATTTGAAATTTTAGACACTTCTTACAAAATTATTAATGTTTTTATAATTTTAAAGTTAATTTTAAACTTTAAGAAAATTAATTATATAAATTATTTTAGTGAGATAATTAAAGCAATGAGTCCAAGTTATATTTTTACTTTCATAGATAATAATTTAGGATTTTATAAATTAAAAGAAAAATTTAAAGATATTAATTTTATAGCTATCCAAAACGGAACGAGATTTATTACAGGCGATATTCTTGAAATATTAGAAAAAAATGAAAAAAAATATTCGATTGATTACTATTTTGCATTTAACGACTCTTACTCTAATATATTGAAAAAATATATTAACGGAAATTATAAAACAATAGGATCCTATAAAAATAATTTTTTTAATGTTTCAAAAAACTACAATAAGGGAACTATATGTTTTATTTCAAGAATGTCTGATATTTTTTTAGAATATTCTAAAACAAAAAAAATAGAAAAATTTAAAAAAAAATATAGTTTTTGGGAGATTGAGCTTTTAAAATTTGTAAGAGAACTTTTAAAAAATATTAATTATTATTGTGAAAAAAATAATTTAGTAATCAATATTCTTGGTTCGAGTCCGAAACCAAATTTAGAAAAATTTTTTTTTCAAGATATTTTTAATCAAAATGATTTTAATTTTATTCCCAAAAAGAGAAAATACGATAGTTACAAAAAAATAGATCAATTCGAAATTTGCATTAACCCTATGTCAACTTTTGGATATGAAGCTATTTCAAGAGGAAAAAAAGTATGTTTTTTTTCAGGTGACTTTATAAAAGGATCTAGATTTACTTGGCCGTTAGATTTCCCGGAAAAAGGAAATTTTTTTTCTAATTCAAATACTTATGAGGAAGTTAATAGAATTCTTAGCTATCTCACCAAAGTAGATGATAAATCATGGGATATTGAGAGTTTAGCTTTTAAAAATAAATTATTTTTTCACGATAAAAATAATTCGATTATTAAAAAATTCCTTACAGAAAAAAATATAACCAAAAAGTGGAAAAAAGCTTAGAAAAATTATAGTTTCAACTGTTCAATATATGAACATTTTACTGTACAATATTTGAACAAAACTATATAAATGCCTTATGAAATTTAAACAAGATGAACTAAATGTTCTTAGGAAACTTAATCTTAATCCAAAATATTCTCAAAGAGAACTTGCGGATAAGTTAGGATTTAGTCTAGGCAAGTTAAATTATTGTATTGCAGCTCTAAAGAACAAAGGTCTTATTAAAGTAAAAAATTTCAAACAGCATAAAGATAAACTAGGTTATATTTATTTGTTAACTCCTAAAGGTATATCAGAGAAAACTAAACTTACTATAAATTTTATGAAGCTTAAAATGAAAGAATACGACGAGTTGGCTAACGAACTTAAAAATATAAAAAAGAGTAAATAAAATGTGGATTGTTGCCAACATAAATTCTAATCAATTTTCTCTGTTTCAAGAGTCATTAAAAAAAGTTAATGGAGACGTAACTGAAATTTATTTTCCAAAAATAGTTTTAAAAAATAATAAATATCAAAAAACTAAAAATCTTCTGGGAAACTATATTTTTTGCTTTAACAATCATTTTAACCTTAAAAAAATAACAACTCTTAAATATTTACAAGGATTAAATTATTTTCTTGAAAATTCTATTTTAAATCAAAAGGAAATAAGTTCATTTATTGCATTATGTAAATCTTTTGAAGACAAAAAAGGAACACTAAAATCAAGTTTTTTCGCAAATTTTTCAGCAAAAAACTTTAAATTTTTAAATGGACCTTTAAAAAGTATTTTTTTTAAAATTTTAGATACAAATAAAAATAAAATTTTTGCTGAAATAAATGGAGACAAAAGAATAGTTATAGAAAAAAAAAATTGTATACATTTTTTAAGTAATTAAAGATCTTATAAATTATGAACACCAAATTCAAAAATCATCTAAGGTGTAGTGCGGAGCGTTGGCTAAATGTTGAATAAAAAATCTATCCTAATAACCGGTGGCACTGGTTCTTTTGGAAAAGCATTCGTAAAGGATATATTAAAATCTTATCCTAGAATAAGAAGATTGGTAATTTTTAGTAGAGATGAATTAAAACAATTTGAAATGTCTAAGGAATTCTCTGAAAAAAAATTTCCAATGATAAGATATTTTATTGGGGATATAAGAGATAGGTTTAGATTACAAAGAGCCTTTCAAGATATTGATGTTGTAATTCACGCAGCTGCATTGAAACAAGTTCCAACCGCAGAATATAATCCTATGGAATTTATCCAAACAAACGTCATTGGTGCTCAAAATATTATCGAAGCAGCTATTGAAAAAAAAGTTAAAAAAGTTATTGCATTGTCCACAGATAAAGCTGCAGCCCCTATAAATTTATATGGAGCTACAAAATTGTGTAGTGACAAATTATTTGTTGCTGCAAATAACTATGCTGGTGTAAAGAATTTATCTTTCTCTGTTGTCAGATATGGAAATGTGATGGGATCTAGAGGATCTGTTATACCGTTTTTCATGAGTCAATCGAGTAGTGGAGAATTAAGCATCACAGATTCTGAAATGACAAGATTTAATATTACTCTTAAAGAAAGTGTAAACATGGTGCTTTTTGCACTAAAAAATTCTTTGGGAGGTGAAATATTTGTACCAAAGATACCCTCTTACAAAGTTGTAGAATTAGCAAAAGCAATAGGACCATCTTGTAAGTTAAAAAATATAGGAATAAGGCAAGGTGAAAAAATTCATGAAGAAATGATTACTCCTAGTGATAGTTTTTCAACAATTGATATAGGAAAATACTACGTTATACTTCCTGCAAACAAAAAAAAATTCTTAAACTTTTATAATAAAAAATTTAAATTAAAAAAAGTCAAAAAAGGGTTTAGTTACAACTCTGGGAATAACTCAAAATTCTTGACAAAGTTAAATTTAAGAAAATTAATCAAAACTAATATCAATAAAAACTTTAAACCAAATAAATAGATTAAAAATTAATGAGTTATTATCAAAAATTTGATAAAAATTATTGGGACAGAAAAGTCTTCGATAAAAAAGACGATTTCGACTTAAGATTATTAAGAAACGTAAAGCTTGATCCTCAAGAGTCTAAAAAAATTTTTAAAGAATATGTTGAATTAGTATGTTTAGAATTATCTTATTATTGCAATAGAGCTTGTAATTATTGTCCAGTGCATACAATGGAGAGAAGTGATAAAAAATTAGAAATTCCAGAGACAGTGTTAAACTCTGTAACAGACTCATTAAGCGAAATAGATTACAGCGGTAGAATATCGTTGAACTTATTTAATGAACCGTTAGCAAGCAAAAATATATTTAAAAATATTTCTTATATTTCTAAAAAAGTTCCCAAGTCACTCATTAGCTTAAATAGCAATGGAGATTATATAAAGGAAATAGGATATTTAGAAAAATTAGAGGAAAATGGGTTGAAGGAAATTTTAATAACAATGCACACACCTAAAAACAGAGAATGGAATAAAGATTATAGCACAAAGCAACTAATAAAATTTGCCAAAAAAGTTAATTATAATTTGACAGATAAAAATTTAAAGGAATTAAATTTTTCATTCTTTGTAGGAAAAATAATTGTTGAGGTTTTTTGTACAGATTGGACTAAAGAAGGAAACTCAAGGGGTGGTCTATTAAAAGATTTGTCTGAAAAAAAAAGGACAACTCCATGTGAAAAACCAATGAGAGAATTTGTTATTGCTTATGATGGTACAACTCAATTGTGTTGTCACATCTACCATAATAAAAAATACGATAAAAAAATATCTACTATAGACCCAAAGAAAGATATAGATATTTTTAAAATTTATACGAGCAAAGTTTTATCACAAACAAGAAAAGAATTATTTGATTATTCAGAAAAAAAAGGTTTATGCGCTACATGTAATCATTATGAAGATAATATAAAACAAGACTCAAGTTTTTTTTACAATAAAGAAAAAGATGAATTAAGAAGGTTAGCAATTCTTAAAAAAATTAAATAATGAATTTCTATAATAATTCCCTTACATCTAAAAAGTATTTAAGTTTATTAAAAAAAAGTAAAATCTCTAAAAAAGATTTTATTTTTAAAAATCAAGCTATGTTAATGGGAGACAAGTCTTTTTACAGAATTTTAAAATTAAATGAATTACTTTTAGAGATAAAAAAAGTAAAGGGCGATATTATTGAATTTGGCATATGGAATGGAAATAACTTATTTACAATAAAAAAAATAATTGAATTTTCTAATCAAAAAAAAAAAATATTTGGATTTGATAATTTCAGTGGTTTTCCTAATCCAGTTGGATTTAATAAAAATAAAAGTAAAAAAGGGAAATATGCCGGAGATCCAAACCTAATAAGGTATATAATAAAATTTTTTAAGTTTAAAAAAATACAGATAATAAATGATGATATTTTGAAATTAGATTTATACAAAAATAAGTTTAAGAAATTAAGTTTTATATACATAGATTGTAACGTCTATAAACCAGTAAAAAAAATATTAGAATTATTAGCTAGTAAATTATCTAAAAACGGATATATAGCATTTGATGAGGGCCAAAATAATTTAAAATCGGGTGAAGGAAAAGCACTATCAGAATTTTATAGAAAAAATAAAAAACAATTTGAATTAATAAAGTTAAAAAGAAATTATCAACCAGATGTTTTATTAAAAAAAATAAAATGAATATTCTTAACACAAAATCGCTTTTTCAAAATTTAAAGATTGAAAAAAACACTCTTTCTACTAAACAAAAAAAAGATTTAAATAATAATGGGTTTATTATTTTAAAATCAACTTCTTATATGAAAAAAAATGTACGACTTTTGAGGTCAGTAACTAAAAAGCTAATTAAAAAGGAAGGAGTCAAAGGAGGTTGGGAAGGCAAAGAACAATACTATAAAAAAGGGAAATCTTTTGAAAAAGGCACAAATCGTCTAGGAAATTTGATTAATAAACATAGTGCATTTAGAGATTTAATTACAATTCCAGAAATTCTTCAATGTGCTTATCAAGTAACAAAATCGGATATTAAAATAGCTGGTTTAAATTTAAGAAATCCTCTAAAAAATTCTGGGAAACAAAGAATACATATGGATTGGAAACCTAGGAAAAAAAAAACAGATAAATTTGCAGGTATCGTTTGTTTTGTTTTTTTAGACGACGCAAATAAAACTAACGGTGCTTTAAGATTAATACCAGGATCACATAAAAAACTAGGTTGGCCTGAACAACACATAGATGTGATGAAGAAACAAAAAAATGAAATATTAGTTAGTGTCAAAGCAGGTACAATAGTAGTTGCTAATCTTAATCTTTGGCATGGTGGTTCAGAGAATAAATCTGGCAAAGATAGAAAAATGATTATGATCAATATAAAAAATAGAAAATACCAACAATTAATTAACTACAAAAAATACTTAAATAAAAAAGTTAAAAATAGACTAAGTGAAAGTCACAAATATTTGCTTGCTGTAAGAAAAGAAGACTTAACTCAAAGAGCTAATAGTTTAGGTGTTGGTAAGTATTACAAAGACGATTTTAATATAAAAAATTAATTTAATCATTATGTCAGAGGAAAATAAAATTAAATCTTTGTATAAAAATGGCTTAGTAAAATACGATTCATTTTTAGATAAGAGTATGCTTAATGAGTTAGTTATTTCTAAAGATCAGTTATTTGATGATTATCCCTACGGACAGGACGACAATCTAAACAAAAAACAAAAAGCAGACTTTGTAAGACCAGGAAGCCACATGATATGGGATCTAATCGAAAAAAAACCAATTTTTTTAAATATTTTAAATAATGAAATAATACAAAGAGTTGCGACTAGAGTATTGGGTTCAAATTATATTGTTTCATCTTTTTATATAAGAAAAACACCTAAGATAAACGAAAAATTACATCCCCATATAGATAATCGTGGTTCCCTTAGCTTTTCAATTTTATTAGATGAAATTAAAACAGAACAAGGAGAAACTTTTTTTTATAAAAAAAGTCACAAATTGCCTCCTCCTCCATTTACTGAAATAGAAAAATTTAGTCATGAAATATACCCAACAACTGGAAAAGTAGGTGATACATATTTTTGGTTTCCAGATTGTTGGCACGGTAGAAATATAAATTCTGAAAAAAAGGAAACCACAATTTTAATGTGCCATCTGGGAAATTCTAGTCACCCAAGGACTGATAGTACCGGAAGATTGGTAAATTATAGTAAGAATAAAATTATAAAAAAGGATCATACGAAAAGAGAGAAAATATTAAATAATATTTTTAAATTAATAGGAAACTCGCCTAATAATTTTTTTTCACATTTGATCTATAACTTAATTTATTTTAAAGTTAGTTTAATTTCAAAAAAAGCTATTAATCAAGAAGCAATTTTTACAAGAAAAAAATATGGTGAAAATACAGTTGACAATTTTTCAATTAAAAATTATTTGAAAGCCACAAGCCCATCAAGAGTGTTTTTAATTACTGTTAAAACTTTAATTAAAAAATTAATTGGAAAAAAAATATCTGGATTAATAAAAAATTTTATTCGCTAAAATCGGT
>MDTG01259890.1_pt1 | contig 14140 bp, 16 predicted proteins | sample 811421 | NCBI WGS metagenome assembly MDTG01 (sample SAMN05326645, study PRJNA326480) | marine metagenome | isolation source: seawater | place: Pacific Ocean: South East | collected 2011 | reverse complement strand
TAACTTGTTCTTTTGGCTCTTCAGTTTGAGGAGCTGATTCTGGTTCTGGTTCTGGTTCTGGCTCCGGTTCTTTAGCTGGTTCTGGTTCTGGTTCTGGTTCTTTAGCAGGTTCTGGTTCTGGTTCTGGTTCTGGTTCTTTAGCAGTTTCCGGAACTGGTGCCGAAACTTGTGTCTGAGCTGTTTGAGCAATTTCCTCAGATTGATTTTTATCTGAATTAAATACTCCAGATGAAACCATAATTAAACTGGCAATTAAAACTCCAAGAAAACTCATAATAACAATTTAAACTATTAAAAATTTTTATCATTATTGAATATGAACGAATTGGGCTACATGTGAGTTAAAAAAGCCCATTAATCATAACTTTTATTATGCTCTTTTCGTTCAATTTGGTTTAAAAATTAAACATAATCCATTATTACAAAATCTCTTACGTGATTCTGTTGGACCGTCATCGAAAACATGTCCATGATGTGCTCCACATTTTGAGCAGTGGTATTCTATCCTCTTTATTCCGAAAGAATAATCTACTTTTGTTTTAAAAGCTCCTGGTAATGACTCAGAGAATGAAGGCCATCCTGTCCCACTATTGAACTTAGCATTAGATGCAAATAACTTAGCTCCACAATTGGCACAATGATAAAAACCATCTCTTTTTTCATTAATCAAATCACTTGAAAAAGGCCTTTCTGTACCTTCATTAAACATTATATCTTTTTGTTTTTTTGAAAGATTTTGATTTATTATCTTTTTTGACGATGCTTTTAAAAGATTAAAATGAAATAAGAATGAAGAATATGTGAAAAACCCAAGAATTTTTAAAAATTTTCTTTTTCCTAATTTCATAAAAATAATCTATTATAATGATTGAATGAAAACAATTTTTTTATTTTTTTTAATGATATATATTGGATATTATCTTTTTAGACCTGTTACAAAAAAAGAAATAGAAAAATTTGAAAATCCAGATAATTGGTCAAATATGGGTTTTTAGTGCATTAAGGTGCTCTATAATACTTTCAGATAAAGCTGTTAAATCATAACCGCCTTCCAGAAAAGAAATTACTCTGCCTTCAGAATGAATATTGGAAATTTCAACTATTTTTTTCGTAATTGTAAAAAAATCATTAGACTCTAAGTTTATATTTGCTAAAGGGTCCCTTTTATGAGCATCAAAACCAGCTGATATTAAAATGACGTCTGGTTTAAATTTTTCTAAAGGTGTTAAAACTTTTTTTTCAAAAATTTCATGAAATTCTTTACTTTTTGTTCCAGATTTTAGAGTTGCATTAAAAATATTTCCTACACCTGTTTCATTTTCAGCTCCAGTTCCAGGAAATAATGGAAATTCATGAGATGAACCATAAGCAACGGACTTGTCTTTGTAAAAAATTTCTTGAGTTCCGTTACCATGGTGAACATCAAAATCAATAATAGCTACTTTTCCTACATTGTATTTGTTTTGTAAGTATCTTGCAGCAACAGCAACATTATTTATAAAGCAAAAGCCATTAGCTCGAATAGTTTCTGCATGATGCCCTGGAGGTCTAACTGCACAAAAAACCCGCTCATTATTCTTAATTAGATCATCACAAGCAGCAATTCCCGACCCACAAGATCTTAAAATTGCATTCTTACTGTTAGGACATAACATTGTGTCTGCGTAAGGTTCTTTCTCAACACCAATAATTCCTTCTCTTGGTATATTTGCAAATATTTGTTCAATATGTTTCTTAGGATGGACTAATGAAACTATTTCTAAATTAGCTTTGGGAGCCTCTTTAAATTCTACTTTCAAATCAGATGATTTGATAGATTTTAAAATACTATCTAATCTTTCTTTTCTCTCTGGATGACCTTGTCCATTAAATTTCAAAAGGCAATCTGAATGTGAATAAACAATCATTTTAAAAATTTATTTTAAATTATATTATTTTAATCTATAAATATTTTTTAAGAGCTTCACTAGCTTTTTCTGCTGACGAAATGGAGCTTTTGAAATCATTTAAAATTAATTGTGTTTTTCGAACTTGGTCCTCGATTTTAGTTGGATTGTCTACAAAGGAACTAACACTCGCAAATATATTTTGAGAATTGCATTTTGACTGAATTAATTCGGGAATGATTTCCTCATTAGCTGCAAAATTGATTATATTGGCATATTTTATTTTAACCAAAGATTTAACAATAATATAGTTAATAAAATTCATTTTATAAATTATTATTGAAGGAATTTTAAATTTGCAGATTTCTAATGAAACAGTTCCAGATTTTGCAACTGCAAAAACCGATTTTTTTAAAGTATGAGATTTAATTTTGTCATCGCTTATCACCTCACAATTTTTTATTTTTTTAAATTTAATATAAGATTTTATTAAATCTGAGTGCTCTTTTGTTGAATGAAATATATAAATAAAATCATTATAATTTTGATTCATTAAAACTATAAATTCTAGTAAGATTGGCATTAATATTTCTACTTCAGATTTTCTACTACCAGGAAATATCGAAATTAAGGCTTTATTCTTTTCTAGCATTTGATTTATATCAATTTTACTTTCAATTGTTTCGTCTAGTAAAGGATGGCCCACAAATTCATTACTCATATTTTCTTTATCAAAATAAGTTTTTTCAAAATTAAAAAGTAACAAAATGTGGTCGATAAATTTTTTAATTTTTTTTACTCTTCCTTCCCTCCAAACCCATACTTGCGGGGCCACATAATGTACAGTTTTTATTGAAGGATTATTTTTTTTTACTTTTTTAGAAACTCTTAAAGTAAAATCTGGACTATCAACAGTAAATAAAATATCTGGCTTAAAATCTATAATAGATTTTACAGTTTCATTTATTTTTTTATTTATTTTAAAAATGTTAAAAATAACATTAGTAAATCCGATATAAGTAATTTCTTTTAATTCATAAATAGATTTAATACCCAGGGCTTTTAAATGCTCACCACCTACACTTAAGTACTCAATTTCTTCACTATTTTTCTTTAACTCTTTTATTACTTTTGAGGCTAATTTATCTCCAGACGGTTCACCAGTCAAAATGAAGATTTTTTTCATTTATATATTCTCCAAAGTTCTCCATTATCGGATAATAAATACAAATCACCACTTTTATGAATTTTAATATCTCTAATTCTTCCAATTTTCCCTTTGAAAATAACTTTTTCGTCTATAAGTTTCGTTTTATTGAATTTAATTTTTCTTAATGATTGATCTTTAAGTGATGTTATTAAAGCATCGCCGTTCCACTCTTCAAAAGTTTTTCCTTTATAAATTATCATAGCACTTACCGCTATTGACGGAACCCAATATTTAATTGCTTTAGTGTAACCAGGTTTCCACTTTGGGCCTATTTTAGTTCCAGAATAATTTGTTCCGCCCCAACCTAAGATTTTCCAACCATAATTTTCACCATAATTTGCAGTGCCAAACCAATCACCTCCTCTAGCTCCATGATTAGTTAAGTAAATTTTATCATCAAATGGTGACAGTGCTATACCTTGGGGATTTCTAACACCAATTTGAAAAATTTCTGGAAGCCAATTTTTTTTTGAAGTAAATTTTGGATTATCTATTGGAATTGATCCATCTAAATTAATTCTAATTATACTACCCGGATGTTTGGTGTGATCTTGTGCAATCATCCCTTTCCCTCGTTCTCCTGCAGTTATAAACAAATATTTATCTTTTATAACCATTCTTGAACCAAAATGATATCCAGAATTAATAGGTGGCTCTGCTCGAAAAATATTTTTAAAAAACATTAATTCCTCATTAAAATTAGCTCTTGCTACTGAAGTACTAGATAGACCTTTAGATCTATTTTCTGAATATGAAACATAGACTACATTATCTTTATAGAGAATATCTAACAATCCTCCCTGACCATCTTCTAAAATCTTTAAATTGTGGTTTATATTTTTGATTTTGTTTTCTTTTAAGTTAACAAACTTTATATTCCCTGATTTTTCTGTTAGAAGAATTTTATTTTCATCTATAAAAGAGAGACTCCAGGGTTTTTCAAATTCTTTTAAAACCCTCTCTATCTTTAATTCATCTGCAAAAAGATTATTAAAACAAAAAAATAGAAAAAATATAGTTTTTAAATTCATTTTACTAAAATAAACATTCTATTTTTGTTAGCAAATCTAATACTTTGTGTTTTATTTAAAAAAATATTCATTTTATGTTTTAAAACCAAACCCTTGAGACCAGCTTTTTTACACTGTTTCAAAGTTTCTAAGCCAATCGTAGGAAGATCGATTCTTAAATCCTGTTTTTTTTGAGGAAATTTTACCAATACCCCTGATAGTTTTTTTGATGTTTTTTTAATTTTATTAATCATTATTTTAGTGCCACTGCTTTCCTCCTTAGCTATAAGTTTATTATTTCTAGATACAGCGCCTTGAACGTGCGAAAAGAAACCCGATTTTTTTAACGCGTTTATTGCAAAATTAATATCATTTTTATCATTTTGATCAGGCTTAATTGTAGTGTAACAACCTTTACGTAAACTTAATTCAGGAGTAAAAATATTAGATTTTAAAGTTTGAATTTTATAATCTTTTAAAATTTTAATTACTTGTTTTAAAATCGCTGCATCACCTAACTTGGAACTTTTAATAATCTTTGGCATATAATAAATTCCTTTTAAATCTAATTTAACAGATCTAAAGTTAGGTTTTTTTACTTTCCCTGCAAATAAAACTTTTTTACAATTATTCGATTTTAAAATTGAAATAATTTTTCCAAATTGTCCTATTGATACTGAGTATGAATTTTTATTATTTTTAAATATTTTTTGCTTGGTTAAGTCAACTATAATATATTTATATTTTTTTTTAATTTTCTTTAAAATATATTTTGGAAACTCAGTGTCTCCAAAAATCAACCCAATCATATATTATTTAATTTTGTGGTGAACAAATTGGTCTTTTTTTATCTTTTTCAATGAATTTTATAACCTCGCTAACTAACTCGTTGTCTTTAAACTCTCCGTTAATTTGACTTAAATTCTCGTGTAAATTTTTGGAGGCAAATATTTCTTTGTAGGCTTTATCTAATCCCATTATTTTTTGATTTGGGTACTTATGTCTTCTTAATCCTATCAAATTTAAACCCTGTAAAAAATTTCTATTTCCAATTGAAAGTCCAAACGGAATTACATCTTTTAAAACTCCGGTCATACCGCCTATCATAGCTAATCTTCCAATTCTAGTAAATTGCTGAACTGCAGAATTACCACCTATCACTACTGAGTCTTCGACAGACACATGGCCTCCCAGAGGAACATTGTTGGCAATAATTACGTTGTTTCCAATTTTACAATCATGGGCTATGTGTGATGAAATCATAAACAAGCAATTATTCCCTATAATCGTTTTAGATCCACCTCCCTCAGTACCTGGGTTAATTGTAACATACTCTCTTATTAAGTTATTTTCACCAATTATTAATTTACTTTTTTCTCCTTTAAATTTTAAATCTTGAGGCTGAGTTCCAATACTTGCAAAAGGGAAAATTCTTGTGCCTTTTCCAATCTTTGTATATCCCTCGATATGCACATTAGATACCAATTCAACATTATCTTCTAACTCCACGTTAGGGCCGATGTAACAAAAAGGGCCTATAATTACTTTTTTGGAAACTTTAGCTTTTTTATCAATTACACTTGAATTATGAATCATTATTTTCTATCTACAATTGTTGCTGACCACTCCGCGTCTGCCATTTTTTTTTTGTCTACTTTTGCTATCCCTTTATATTTCCATACGCGCCCATGTGATCTAATTGCTTCTATCTCTAAATGTAATTCACAATCTGGAATTACTGGATTTCTAAATCTTGCCTTATCTACACTCATTAAGTATACCAACTTATTTTCATATTCTTTTGGATCAATACCATGAGCTGTTAAAGCCGCTGCAGCTTGACCGAAGGCCTCTACAATTAAAACACCAGGCATAACTGGTTGTTCAGGAAAATGGCCTTGGACATAAAATCCATTTTTTTTTACATACATAATTGCAGTAGCGGATTTGAGAGGAACAATATTTATTAATTTATCTATTAATAACATAGGTTCTCTATGAGGTAATAATTTCTCGATTGTTTTTTTATCTATTGTTGTAACACTCATTTTTTTGAATTTTTTAAAAAATCTTTTAAAGGAATAGCAGGATATCCCATAACAATTTGATTGTCTTCAATATCTTTAACCACTCCACTGCCGCCACCAATTTTTACATTATTTCCAATTTTTAAATGACCAGATACTCCTGCTTGACCACCTATGGAAACATTATCACCTATGGTTGAACTTCCAGCGAAACCGACTTGACCTGCAATCATACAATTCTCACCGATCTTAACATTGTGAGCTAAATGAACTTGATTATCTAAATAAGTATTTTTACCAATAACAGTATCATCTACTGATCCGCGGTCGATTGTACAATTAGAGGCTATTTCGACATTATCCATTATTAATACTTTACCTATGTGAGGAAATTTTAAGTTTTCATTTTTTAATGGTATGAACCCAAATCCTTTTTGACCTAATTTACATCCATCTTGTATCACGACATTTTCACCGATAATTGAGTTTTTAATAACTATTTCTGATCCAATTACACAATTTTTACCAATTTGAACATTGCTTTCAATAATCGTGTTTGAACCAATTATGGTATTTTTACCTATTTTTACATTATTACCAATTAAAACATTGTTACCAAATTTTACAAAAGAAAATTTCTTAATAGATGGTTTCTTTAAAAATAAATCAGGGTGATCAATATCTGCAAGTGGATATAATTTTTTTAATACTTGTGCCAACTCAAAAAGTACGTTCTTAACCACAATTTTTTCTAAATTATTTGGTAATGATTTTTTAAGTTTTTCAGTTGTAATACAGGCACTCGCATTAGTTTTTAGGGCTTGTTCTTTATATTTAGGAGAATCGAAAAAAGTTAAATCATTTTTATTAGCTGTATTTAAAGGTTTTACGTCATTAATAATAAAATCTTTATTAAATTTATGTGAGGAAAAAATTTTACTAAGTTTAAATGTTTTTTTTTTAAAAAAAAAATTTGAATTCATTCAAATTTATTTGAGATTAATTTTTTTTAATTTTTCATTCAGAATGGCCATGATTTCCTTTGTAATATTAAGGCTTTCGTCTGCTAATAATATATTCTTTTTGTCAACTACCATTCTTATTTTTTTTTCTTCCATGTAGTTTTTAACTATTGGATTTAAATTTTTTAATAATTCATTTCTTGCTTTAGTCCTTTGTTTAGCAACCGACTCCAATAACTTATTTCTTTCAGATCTTAATGACTCGACCTTAGTTCTTAAACTTTGAACCTTCTTTTTGTATTCTTCAGGTGAAATGATTTTTTTTTGCTCTATAATCTTTTTTTCTTCTTCTTGTATTTTTGTTTCTTTAGACTTTAGATTTTTAATACCAGTTTCTAGTTTATTTTTCAAAAAAGTTTGAGCTTTTTTTCCAGCATTACTCTCATTTAAAATAAGTTTAAAATCTAAGTAATGTGGGCTTTCAGCTTTTAGAGTATTTTGGGAAATAAACAAAATTAATGTAATACAAATATATTTAAAAATTTTCATTTAGAATGTTGTTCCTAAATTAAAACTAAAGCTCTCGGTTTTGTCACTATCAGCTTTAGATAAGTTTTGAGATAGTACAAAAGTCATTGGCCCTAAAGGTGATAACCAACTTGCACTTATGCCTGTTGATGACCTGATCTTATTACTTTCATCAATAGTATCATCATAATCAACTCCCCAAACACTTCCAAAATCTAAAAATAAACCCACATCTGTATTTGAATTTTCTGGAAGCAAGTTTGGTAAATTAGTTTCCAAATTTATTGCTGCAGCATAGTTTCCGCCAACATGGTCTGTTCCATCAACTGGTCCTATTTTATTTTTTTCAAAACCTCTCATTCTGCTAGAACTAAGCGTTTTTCTTTTATTTAATCTTACATTGTCATCATTAAGACCGTTTACAGAGGATAAATATATTTTTCCTGAGCCAACCACATCTTCACTAAAAGATTTATACTTACTAGCTCTTATTGTATTAGCAATAAAAGACCTATCAGCATACAAAGGCAATTCTTGACTGAAAGTGATTATCTCTCCACTTGTAGGCATAAAAACTCTATTTCTTTTATCGAAAGTGAAGCCATAGTTTGCTGAAAGTTCTGAAAAGTTTCCTGCCTGTTTTTTTAAAGAAGAAGATGCAGATTCTTCAGTTCGTAAATCATCATAACTTGCATCTAAACCTAACCTAACTATTACGTCTTTGAATTGTTCAAAGGAAGTACCGATTCCAGCAGAAATTACAGAATTTTCATATCCTTGATCTGGTTTATCGTTTTGTTCACTTGAAATTGAGTAACTAAGTGTATTTCCTAAGAAGTCGTAATTTGGGTTAGAATATCTTAAACTACCTCTTAGACTTTCCTCGTCTAATTCAATTTCAAAACCTAAAGTTTTTCCCTCGCCTAACCAGTTATTTTCTCTTATATTAAATGCTATTGTGCCTCCAGAATTTCCAATTCCTGCGCCTGCACTAATTTCACCTGTTGCTTTTTCTTCCACATTAATATTAATTACTTTTAAATTATCGCTACTCCCGTCAACAACTTCGTAATTAACACTTTTAAATATTCTTCTATCTTTTATTTCGGCGATAGATTTTTCCAAGTTTAATTTTATAAAAGGATCACCTTCATCTAAGATAAGTTCACCTCTAATTACTTCCTCATTAGTAATGTTATTTCCAGTTATATTGATTCTTTCGACTAAATTTTTCTTTCCTTCGAAAATATTGAAAGTAATATTAATCGAATTCTTCTCAACTGTTTCTTGCACATTATGCTCAACAAATTGAAGATTATTTGCTTCTATGACTAAGTCAATTTCCTCAAGTAATTTTTTAATTTTAAATGGAGAATAATAATCACCTACATAATTTTTAAAAATGTTATTTAATGGAAAAAATAATTTCTTGTCAAAAACCTCGTCGACTTTAGTAGAAATTTTATTTATGGTAAATCTATCTCCTTCAGTGATGGTATAAATCAGTTCTGCTTTACCACCTTTATTAATTTCGGCGACATTAGACTCTACATTTACGTCATAGTATCCAATTGATTTATAATAATTAACTAATAGTCGAACATCTAAATTAATTAAGTTTTCACTAAAATTAGTATTTCTTGATATCACTTTCCAAAATTTATCTTCCTCGCTGGCAATAATATCTCTTAATCTTTTTGATCTAATATTTTTATTTCCAATAAATTTTATTGAAGCAATCTTAGTCTGTTCTCCTCTCTTAATTTCTATCAATAAATCCAGATTATTTTTATCAATTTCTCTTACTTTTGCCTCTACTTCTGAAAAGTTGTAACCAAGTGAAGAATATAATTGTTTTATTATGTCTAAATCGTTCGCTAATTCAGATTTTATGAATGCTTTTTTATCCTTTAAAGATATTAATTTTCTTATTTGTTCTTTATAACCTTTATTTTTTTCACCAACTATTATTAATTGATTTATAACAGGATACTCTTCTAACTTAATTTTGAGGACATTATTTTTAAGTTGTATTTCTATATTTTCGAAAAAATTAGTAGAATAGAGATTATTTATAATTTTGTTTATATCATTCTCTCTATAATCCTTACCTAAATTAATTTCACCGTAAACTTTGATTGTCTCCTCTGAAACTCTTCTGTTACCTTCAATCACAATTTCATTAACAACTTCTGCTCTTAAAGCTGAAAATGATAAAAGAAAAGATAAGAATAAAATTATTTTTTTAAACATTTATGCTTCCGTTAATTTTAATACGCATTTACGTGTCCATTCATCGATTTTATAAATTTCTTTGATATTTTTAGGTCTTTTTATAGCATACTTTCTATAATTTCTATCGTTTAGAATGGTCATTATGATTTTAGAAATACTTGAAAAAGGTATCTTTTTTTGAAGAAATTGATCAACTAATATTTCATTAGCTGCATTTACAATTATTGACGTAGATGGGTATTCATTAAGTCGTTTCTTCATTTTAATGATTGGAAAAATTACTGGATTTACGCTACGAAAAATTAAATTTTCAATTACTTTTTTTTTTTTATTTTTATAAAATTCATCTATTTGGATATTTCCATTAAATATTGCATTCGCTAAAGGTATTATCATTGACGTATCATGATATATAAACTTTGTAAGACCATTTTTAAGCTGAACTATTGCGTGAACTAAAGAGTTAGGATGTATTAAAATTTCAAGTTTATTTAGAGGTATCTTAAAAAGTTTATTTGCTTCAACCACCTCCAAAATTTTATTCATCAAAGTGGACGAGTCCACAGAAATTTTTTTTCCCATTTTCCATTTTGGATGTTTCAATGCATCTTTAGGTCTTATCTTTTTAAACTGATGAGCTTTGTAATTTAAAAAAGGTCCGCCAGATGCAGTAATATAAATTTTATCAATTTCATCTAAATTATGATTTTCGAGTAATATTTTAATCGAATAATGCTCAGAGTCTATTGGAACTAATTCACTTTTATATCTTTTTGCATGGCTTTGTATCAAGTTCCATCCGCAGATAATTGATTCTTTATTAGCTATTAAAATTTTACTACTAAATTTTATCATAGCAATAGTTGGCTCAAGACCAGCTAAACCAGGAATAGCACAAATAGTTATGTTAAAATTTTTACAAGTTATTGATTTAAAATTATTCAATATTAATGTTTTATTTGATTTAAATTTTTTTTTTACTTTAAGATAAATTTTTAAATCATTAATTACAAAAATATTTGGTTTATATTTCTTAATTTGTTTACAAATTAATTTATAATTTTTATCGGAAGCTAATAGATTTATTCTAAATTTTTTTCTTTTTTTATCTATTATTTTAAGAGTATTGAGCCCAACAGACCCAGTTGATCCTAGTATTGAGATAAGATTGCTCATTTGTATAAGTAAATTAGAGTTATCAAACCTAAAGGTATACCCAAAAATATTCCATCTAATCTATCAAGGACGCCACCATGACCAGGAAAAATATTTCCAGTATCTTTTAACTTTGCTTTTCTTTTTAAGAATGAAAAAAATAAATCACCTAATTGACATGATATAGATGTTATAATACCTAATAAAATAATCCCAATATCTAATTTTGATAAAAAATAATAAAATAAGAAAGAGAGAGTGATACTAGATAATATTAAAGATCCAATAGATCCTGTAATTGTTTTTTTTGGACTGATGTAAGTAAGCTTTGGTCCTTTAAATAAATTACCGAAAACAAAACCTCCAATATCAGAAGCAATACATGTTAAAAGGAGCGCGGTTATGAGAAATTTTAATTCAATAATTTCATTAAAGAAAAAAAACATTAAACAGAAAAAAAATATATATAAGCTAAAAGAAAAATTTAAAATACTTAAATAAAATTGATTTTTTGTTATTCTTTTAGAAATTAGAAAAAATTCAATCAACGAAATTGCTCCAAGTATAATTAAACTATATACCATTATAAATTTGTAATTTAGAATTAAGAAAATTAAAAAAAGCAAAATTAATGAAGTGTTTATTCTATCTTTTAAATTTCTCGTCATTAGATTGCTCCAAAATTTCTTTTACTTTTTCTATACCTATTTATAATTCTTTTTAAATCTGATGAATTAAATTCAGGCCATAATTTTTTTAAAAAAAATAGCTCTGAGTAGGCAAGTTGCCATAACATAAAATTGCTTAATCTTTGATGTCCTCCTGTTCGAATTAATATGTCTGGATGAGGCATATTTTTAGTGTATAGATTTTTCTCAAACGATTTCATATTAAGAGTTTTTTTTGTATTTTTTATTGCGTTTAATATCTCTCTTTTTGATCCATAATTTATAGCTAAATTAACAATTATCTTATTGTTTTTTTTTGTAAGACCCATAGTTTTTTTTAAAATATTCTTTAAATCAAGAGAAAGCTTATTTATTTCACCAAAAATATTTATTTTTATCCCTTGCGACATTACATTTTTTATTTCTGACAAAAAATAATTTTTAATTAATTTAAATAAAAATGTAATTTCTGTTTTTGGTCTTCGCCAATTTTCTGAAGAAAAAACATAAAAGGTTATTATTGGAATTTTTAACTTTATGGATTCTTTTACAACTTTTTTAACAGTCTCTACGCCTTTTAGATGCCCGAAATTTCTGCTTTTTCTTTTTTTTCTACCCCATCTTCCATTACCATCCATAATGAAGGCAATGTGGTTGAGTTTATTCATATTTGAATAATCTCTTTTTCCTTATCTGATAAAATTTTTTCAATGTTTTCAATTTGCGCGTCTGTTAATTTTTGAATATTTTTTTCAAAGTTTTTACTTTGATCTTCAGATAATAATTTTTCTTTCAATTTTTTTTTAAGATCTTCGTTGGCTTCTCTTCTTATATTTCTAATAGCAATTTTGCCTTTTTCACCCATATTTTTAAGAACTTTTATTAGTTCTTTTCTTCTTTCCTCTGTTAGGTCAGGGATTCTTAATCTTATTATTTGACCGTCAATCTGAGGATTAATGCCAAGTTCTGATTTTTGAATTGATGACTCTATTGCTGAGGTATTTGCTTTATCCCATACCTGTATTGAAATTAATCTAGCCTCTGGTGCGGTTATAGTAGCCAATTGTTCAATTGGCATAAGTTGACCATAAACATCAACTTTAATTGTATCAAGCATATTAGTATTTGCTCTACCTGTTCTTAAAGTTGAGATATCTTTTTTTAAAGAAATAATAGTTTTATCCATTTTAATTGAATAATTATTATCGTTAAAATCAGCTGACATATTTTAAATTCCTTCACCAACTTTATATTTTACAAATTCTAAAATCTTAATTTTTTTTTCTGAGGAGTTTTCGTCAAGAATATCTGATACTTTTTTTTTGGGATCCATAATCCAAATTTGATTTAATAGAGAATTCTCATTTAAAAATTTTTCAATTTTTCCCTTTGAAATTTTGTCAACCATTTCTGCAGGTTTTCCAGAATTACTGACCTCCGCTTGTATAATTTCAAGTTCTTTATCAATCAACTTTTTATCAATGTTATCTTTATCAATAGCTAAAGGATTTGAAGCAGTTATATGCATCGCGATTTTTGTTCCTAAATCTAAGTTTTTATTATCATCTAAACCATCAATTTTAACGATTGAAATAATTTTACCAATATATTTATCTATTGATGAATGAACATAAAAGAAATTTTTTCCTTTCGCATTATCAAAAAATTTTGTTCTTCTAATAGTAATTTTCTCCCCAATCTTAGCTATCAAATTAACTAGACTATCTTTGACAGTGAAACCATTTTTCATTTTTGAATTATTAATATTTTCTATGTTCCCTTTAGAAATAAAATTAATTTCAGAAAGCTCTTTGCAAAATTTAATAAAATCATCATTTTTTGCAACAAAATCTGTTTCGCTATTTATTTCAATAAGAGATATACTACCTTTATCTTCTTTAATTAAAACCAAGCCCTCAGAAGCTGTTCTGCTCATTTTTTTTGAGGCCTTGGCAATACCTTTTTTTCTTAAGTATTCAATAGATTTTTCAATGTCTCCATTCGAGTCCTCAAGTGCTATCTTGCAATCTTTAAATCCTACTCCTGTTAATTCTCTTAATTTTTTAATATTGTTTAAAAGTGAACTGTTTGACATTTTTAAAATAACTTTATAATTATTTTTTAATTTTTAGATCCTTTTTTTCCTCAGGACTTGCAATAAATTTTTCAGCATCTTTAATTGTATCTTTAAGAAGATCACAGTACAAATTAATAGATCTTCGAGCATCATCATTACCTGGGATTGGAAAATCGATACCTGTAGGATCAGAATTAGTATCAAGGACCGCTATAATTGGGATTCCAAGTTTTTTTGCTTCTGCAACTGCTAATGCCTCGATATTTGTATCAATAATAAATATTAATTCTGGAGTTTTTTTCATTTCCGATATACCCCCTAGTGATCTTTGAAGTTTTTCTTTTTCTTTTCCAAATTTAAGTATTTCTTTTTTAGTAAAACC
>MDTG01425645.1_pt1 | contig 14142 bp, 11 predicted proteins | sample 811421 | NCBI WGS metagenome assembly MDTG01 (sample SAMN05326645, study PRJNA326480) | marine metagenome | isolation source: seawater | place: Pacific Ocean: South East | collected 2011 | reverse complement strand
TTACCTTAAAGAAATCACCAAGCCCTCATAGCTCAATTGGTAGAGCAATTGATTTGTAATCAATAGGTTCGCGGTTCGAGTCCGTGTGAGGGCACCATCTTAATTAAAATAATCCCAGTTTAAAATTAATTCTTTGTCTTCAACAATTGAATCGATCATACTTATCATTAAGGGAAGTTGTTTAATCGTAAAATCTTTTTTTACCTTAGGGCCAATCTCAAAAGCTAAATCTGCACCCTCAATTGTGACATCTTTCATTTTATTTTTTTTTGCTTCTGAAAATGTGAGACCATTACCAATATGAAATCCCATTTTACTATTTCTTCCTCCAGTAGAGCTTACATACAAATCTCCGAAACCAGCTGCACCGTAAACAGTTTCAGTTTTGCCTTTAAGATGTTTCACAAAAAATTCCATTTCATAAATAGATTGAGTAATTAAAGATGAGGCAGTATTTAAATAGTTTTTTTGTTTTTCTTCTTCGTTTACATTTTGAAGACATTTGCCAAATGCAGCTCCAACTGACATTGAAAAAATATTTTTTATTGCTGCACAAATTTCAACACCAAGCAAATCATCTGTAAAAGAAATGTGGTAATAATTATTCTTAAATAAATCTGAAATTTTTTTTGCAACCTTTTTATCTTCGTTAGCTAAAATTACACTTGTATGAGCTTTATTTGCTAAGCCGATTGCTAAACATGGCCCTCCTATAGCTGAAATAGAATTGAATTTCATATTTTCTTCATTTAATAATTTTTTAAATTTTTCTGGAATAGTCTCATATCTATCTTTGGAAATTCCTAGGCCTTTTGTTAAAATTAAAATATGTGGAACAGTTTTACCTTTGTAATATTTAACAAGTTGTTGTGAAGCCCAGTCAACACCTTTTGAACTAACAGCAATTACAATTACATCAACCCGTGAGTCAATTATTGATTTAAATTTATCAAATTTTTGTAAATTTACCGCTGAAGGTATATTAATTTTTAGACCAGGGTGTAAATTATTATTATTTTTAATTTGATCAATAAAGGTATCTTCCATATGAGTTCCAATAATTGAAACATCATGATTATTATCTAAACATGGGATTGAAAATGCAGTCCCCATTGATCCAGCTCCTATAATGATAATTTTAGACATTTTAGTTTTTAAAAACCATTTCTTTAAAGATAATAAAAATCGATAATAACTCAATTTTAGCAATAATCATAAATATAATAATTGATATTTTAGTGCTTGTTAATAAATTTTTAAAATCAATTTGTTCCATTCCATATGCAGAAGAATTTACAGTATTGGTGAGAGTTAAAATTGAAAATTTAAATGAGTCTTCAAAACTAAAATTATCACTTAGTAATATCGCAGTTAATAAGAATAAACTTATAAAAAAAGAAATGAATATAAAAAAAGCATTTTTGATATTATTGGAGATAATCTTTTTATCGGTATAAAGTATATTTTTGTTAACAATATTATTTGGTTTCACAAGGCTATAGATCTCAAACGCTGATGCCTTAATTAGTATATATATTCTTAAAAATTTAAGTCCAGAAGTACTTGATAATATTGAACCACCAACCAAAGTCAAAAGTACTAAAAGAAAAGAAAAATTATGCGGCATATCAACGACTGTTAGCCCTGAAGTCGTCAAACTACTTACGGTATTTATTATTATATCTAAAAAATAAAGATTGTTTAATGATAAAATAAGGATTGTAGAAATTATGAAACCTACTATTAAGATAGAATAATCTTCATAATGTTTTTTTATATTTTCTTTTTGAAATAAATTATAAAAAAAGTAAATATTTAAAGAAGATGCAATAAGAGAAAAAATAAAAACTATTTTTTGAGCATTAGATTTAATTATCTGATCTAAAGATGTTGTTGGAATAAAACCTCCATTTGAAATTAATGAAAGAGAAAGATTAAATCCATTAAACAATCTAATGCCGGAGAGAGACAATATAATGAATATAAACATTGTTAAAACTGAGTAAAGAAATAAAATTTTTGTGGACGTTTTTGTCAAATTAAGTGAAAGATTTGAACTTTGATCAGGATTAAAAATTAAGTTTGTAAATTTGTAGTCTCCTTTAGGATTTGAAAAAAAAATAATTAAAAAAATTAAAAAATACAATCCTCCAATCCACTGTGAAGTCGATCTCCAAAGTATTAAAGTGGGATCTAGATATTTAATATTGTTGAATATTGTAAAACCTGTGCCAGTAAAACCTGAAATTGACTCAAAATAAGAATTTAGAAAAGTAATATTATAATTGCTTAAATAAAATGGAATAGAAATCAACAAAGGAACAAAAATAAAGATTAGTAATATTAAAATCAATTGTTCTAAAAAATTTATTTCTTTAATGCTTTTTCTTCCAAAGAAAAAAAGTATGCAGCTTAACAATATTGATATCAAAAAGGTTGCAATGTACGAGTCAATATTCAGAAAGTAATTATAATATGATGAGAATATAATATTAAAAAAAGATAGAATTATTACAGGTGAAAAAAATAATCCTAAATAATAAAAAATTGCTCTAATGTTCATCTATTTATTATATTGAGCTAATTCTAAATATGCTTTCAACTTCCTGCAGTTGCTCTCTTTTGGCTAGAAAAACTACCAAATCATTTTTTTCAAATATAAAATCTGATCTTGGTATTATAACTTTATCTTTTCGGACTATCGCACCTATTCTAATTTGTTCGGGTAAATTAGAATCTTTTATTTTCTTATTTACTAAATCAGATTTGTCTAAAATTTTTGCCTCAATACATTCGTATTTACCGTCTAATAAAGAGTAAACAGAACCTATTGTGCCTTTGTGGACATGTTCCATTATTCTTGAAACAGTAGTCATACGTGGGTCAACTAAATCATCTATGTTTAATGATTTTTGAAGAAGGCTATAATTCGATTTATTTACAATTGCTATTGTTCGTTTTTGTAATCCAGTTTTCTCAGCTAACACACAGGCCATAATATTGTTTTCATCATCATTTGTTAAAGCAAGGACAGTTTCAGCTTCTTCTATATTTGCTTCTTTTAAAATCTCCTCGTCTAATGCATCACCATTTATCACTATTGATGATGACAATTCGGTTGCAATCTCTTCTGCTCGAATTTTGTTTTTTTCAATTATCTTAATTCTTGCACCTTCAAATTCAGTTTCTAATTGTTTAGCTAAATTCAATCCTATGTTACCCCCACCTATTATCAGTATTTTATTTGCTACTTTTTCCTCATGGCCAAAAGCTTTTAAAATTGCATTTAACTGGTCGCTGCTTACGACAACATAAACATTGTCTCCTTCCATCATTTTGTCATTTTTTTTTAAATAAATAAATTTATCTTTTCTGACAGCACCAAGAATATTTGCTTTAAAGTCAGGAAATTTTTTTGTTAAATCCTTTAAAGGTGTATTTTTAATTGGACAGTTTTTTTCAATAGATATTTCCAACATCTTGACTTTATTATTAGCAAAAGGAACATTATCTAGAGCACCGGGAGCCTCAAGTCTTCTGAATAGAGATTTAGCTACTTCCATTTCAGGAGAAATTATTACATCTATTGGAATATTAGGCTTATTATAAAGCTTACTCCATTTCCCTTCTAAAAATTCTTTTGATCTAATTCTTGCAATCTTTTTTTGGATGTTAAAAAGAGAACTAGCTAATTGGCAAACTATCATATTAGTCTCATCGTTTCTTGTTACTGCAATTATCATGTCTGATTTTTCTGCACCTGCATTTTCTAATACTGATGGGAAGGTAGCTCTTCCTACTATTCCTTTTACATCTTGGGAATCGTTGATTTTTTTTATATCATCTTTAGACTGATCAATTACAGTAATTGAATGTCCTTGGGCCGATAATTGTTTGCTTATTGAAAAGCCTACTTTTCCGGCTCCACATATGATTATATTCATTTAGTTTAAGCCTTTTATACCTAGCGTTTTTAATTTACGATGTAAAGCTGATCTCTCCATTCCAATTCGATCTGCTGTTTTAGATATATTTCCATGGCTCTTTTTTAACTGATTTATTAAATATTTTTTTTCAAATAACTCTCTTGCCTCTTTTAAAGAATGGTTCATCGTTTTTGAAAGATCATTATCAGTAATATCGGGATCATATGAATTATTTAGAATATCGCTTAAAAGTTTATTAGCATCTGCCTGATTTTCATTTACCGATAGAATTGTTACTCTTTCAATTAAATTTCTTAGTTCTCTAATATTACCAGGCCAATCGTATGTAAATAACAAATCATTATTAGCATCTATATTTATTACTGGAACACCATTAATTTCTGCAATTTTTTTCTTAAAATATTCTACCAATAGAGGAATATCTTGTGTTCTTGACTTAAGAGGTGGTATTTCAATTGGCACGACGTTTAATCTATGGAAAAGATCTTCTCTAAATTGTCCAATATCAACTAAATTTTTAAGATTTTTTGATGTAGAGGAGATAATTCTTATATTTACTGAAATATCTTTTTTTCCGTTTACTCTCTTAAACTTTTGATCAATTAAAACTCTAAGAATATTAGCTTGAATATCTAAAGGTATCTCTGATACCTCGTCTATCAACAACGTTCCTCTGTTAGCTTTTTCTAAAATTCCGTAAGAAATATTTCCATCTGAAAATTCTTCTCCGAACAATTCTTTCTCATATCTTTTTTCTTGAAGTAATGCAGCATTAAGAACTATAAACGGGTTATTTGATCTTGGGGAATTTTTATGAATCTTTCTAGCAATTAGCTCTTTTCCGGTACCAGTTAGTCCAGTAATTAATATTCTACTCTCTGCAGTAGCTATTTTTACGATATTTTTTTTTAAATTAAGTATTTGAGGACTGTTTCCTATTAAATCAAACGAATAAAATAATTTATTTTCTATATTTTCCTTTTCTTTCTTTAACAATGATGTTTCCAAACCTCTACTAACATAGTTAAGAAGTTTCTCTGTCGAGAAAGGCTTTTCAACAAATTCATAGGCTCCAAGTCTTATTGCTTCGACAGCTAGCTGAACATTTGCATGTCCCGATATCATTATTATAGGAATTGTTTTATCAATTGACATAATTAATTTTAATAAATCAATGCCATCTTTGTCTCCTTTATCAAGTTTAATATCTATGATTGCTAAATCAGGTAATTTCTTATTAATTTCTAATTTTGCTTGATCAAAGTTAGCCGCTGATCTTACATTGTAAAATTTCTCGTTTAAGATTTTACAAATCAAAAATCTAATATCTGGGTTGTCGTCTATAACTAATATTTCTTTATTCATTAATTTTAGGAATTGAAATAAGAACCTCTACTCCACCACTCGCTCTATTTGATATTGAAAATTCACCTGAATGATCATTTATTATTTTATTAACAATCGGTAATCCTAAGCCAGTACCATCTTTTTTTGTAGTGAAATATGGCGTCATAATATTTTTTTTATCTTTTATACCGACTCCATTATCGGTCAACTTAACAACTATATAGTCATTATTTTTTGTTATTTCTACATCGATTTTCCCTTTAAAATCACCTTTTTTTTCTAAAATTGATTCCTCAGAGTTTTTAATTAGATTAATAAATACTCTATATAAATGTTCTTCATCGCCTGAAATAAAAGAAGTTTCACTCTTTGATATTAGGCTAATAGTATTTTTGCTTGATAGTTTCATAAAATTAATCGCCCTATTAACTGTCTCAACAATATTAATTTTTTTCATTAATGGCGATGGCATTCTTGCAAAATCAGAAAATTCGCTTACTAATCTTTCTATGTCTTTAATTTGTCTATTTATGGTCTCTAAATAATTCCCAAAATCATCTTTATTATCTTTGATTTGTGTTAAATATTTTTCTTTAAGTCTATCAATAGAAAGTTGAATAGGAGTAAGTGGATTTTTAATTTCATGAGCCAATTTTCGAGCAACACTTTCCCATGCAGAATATCTTTCAGTTAAAAGTAGCTTATCTTGTTGTTTCTTTAAACGATCGATCATATTATTAAAGTTTCTGTTAAGTAAAATAAATTCGTCATCAGTGTCTATAATGGGCACTTTGCTTTTTAACTCTCCCTTACTAATATCTTCAGATGCTCTGATAAGATTTACTATGGGCTTAGTCAGTCTTGATGCATAAAATATTGCTATTACGGTTGATAAAAAAAGTAACAAAGTAACAATTATTATATAAATAATTGCAAAGGTAATCTTAAGACCCAGTTGATTATTTTGAACAGAGTAATAAAAATTTACCGCTTGTTCGGTTTCATTAAGGTAGTTGATGATCCCTGGATCTATGTTTCTTGAAATATAAAGATAGGTGTCAATTAAACTATTCAACTTCATAAAAAAAGAAGTTTTGTTTTCAAGATTATTTGAGATTGCCACTGGAACATTTTTTAAAGCTTTATCAAAATCATCTTCATTTGGAAGAACAAACTTAACACCTGCTTCTCTGGTATCTGAAAACATGATATTACCTAAACTATCAATTAAATAAACGTCATCTATATTTCTTAAAATTTTTTCAGACCTAATTATATCTTCAAATCTTTTTTTGTTTGAATAGAAAAAACCAGAACCTCTGTTAACTCCAACGCTCATTAAAAAGATATCTGACTCTAATGTTTTTCTACTCTCTTCCAGATACTCATTAGCTACGTCGTATGAATTATTTACTGCATTTTTTATTTGATTATTAAAGTAATTATCTAAACCAAAATTAAATAAAATAAGTGAAAATATTGCAATTAACAAAGATGGTAAAAAAGTAAAAAGAGAAAATAAAGATATGTACTTAAGGTTAGTTGCGTGACCTGTTTTATCTTTTTTCCTTTTAGAGAAAATTTTTACAATATTTTGAAAGATCAGACCAAAGAAAATAAGTAGTAGAATAATGTCGATAATCAATAAATATTGCAAATTTTTTTCAGTTAGAGGAACAAAACTGGCATTAATGAATGTTAAAAACGTTAAAATGCCCAAAAATATACCTAGAAACGAAGTTCCTATAATCCAATTAAAGTTTTGTATAATTTTCAGCATTTTAAATAAATTTAATAATTTAAATAAATATTATATATCTTAACATAATGAATTTTTGTCTGATAATATTAGCAGCAGGTAATAGCAAAAGATTTAAATCAAATCTACCTAAACCATACCATAAAATAGGTGGAAAAACTTTACTAGAAATTACTATAGAAAAAGCGACTCATTTTAAAGAAATTAAAAAAATTATAGTTGTTTATGCTAAAAAAGACTTAAAAAAGATTAAAAGATTAAAAATAAAAAACATTACATATGTTGTTGGAAGCTCAACTAGACAAAAATCTACTTTTAACGCACTAAAGATACTTCAAAAAGATAAAAAAATTTCAAAAGTATTAATTCATGATGCTGCCAGACCAAACTTTTCTCATAAACTTTTAGGTTCGATATTAAAAAAAATGAAATTTTCAAGGGCTGTAATACCAAAAATTGGAATTTATGATGCTGTAAAACAAAAATTTGACTCGGGTAAATATGAATATATTGTTGGAAAAGATAGGAAGAATTTGTTCTTAACTCAAACCCCCCAAGCATTTGATTCAAAAGAGATTTATCATTTACATAAAAAAAATTCAGAAAAATATAAAAACGATGATATTTCACTTTATATGAATTTAGATAAAATAAAATTTATAGAAGGAGAAAAAAATAATTTTAAAATAACTGATCAAACTGATTTTCAAAATTTAAAAAATATTTTTAAATCAAAAATCAATGTTGGAATAGGTTTTGATGTTCATAGATTAGTTCCAAAAAGAAAACTTTATTTAGCTGGCTTAAAGATTAAATCTTCAGTAGGAACTTTAGGTCATTCTGATGGAGATCCTGTATTACATGCAATAACAGACGCGATCTTAGGCGCTTGTAAAATGGGTGATATAGGACAACTATTTTCTGATAAAAGTAAAAGATTTAAAAATATTAGATCAACAATTTTGCTTAAAAAAGTTATAGATAAAATCAAGTCAAAAAATTACTTTATAGGAAATCTAGATATTAATATAATTACTCAAACTCCAAAAATTAAAAAATATAAAAGTAAAATGTTAGAAAATATTTCAAAACTTTGTGAAATTTCAAAAGAGCAAATTAATATTAAGGGTAAAACCACAGAAAAATTAGGTGTCGTGGGAAAAGAAAAAGCTATAGCTTGTGAAGTTATTATTTCAGTTATTAATTATGATTAAAACTTTAAATTATTTATTCGTTACTTTTTTTGGAATAGGAACTATTAGATACGCGCCTGGCACAATTACCTCGTTAGTTACAACTGTTCTATTATTTAGTTTATTTCATATTATCAATTTGCCGAATAATTTAATTTTATTTATTTTAATATTGATTTTTTTATATTCTTTTTATGCAGTAGCTGATTACATAAGAGAAAATGAAAATAAAGATCCCAAGGAAGTTGTTATTGATGAAGTAATAGGTCAAGCTATCCCAATTTATTTATATGAAATTGCACATGGTATTGAAAAAAATTTACAAGAAGCTTTTTTATTCTATATTTATATTTTCATTTTGTTTAGATTTTTTGATATTAAAAAACCATTCCCAATAAACATATTTGAAAGAAAATTTAAAAATAGTTTTGGAGTAATAATGGATGATGTTTTTGCCGGCTTTTATGTTGTCCTTACATTAATAATTTTTATGATAATTAAATCCAAGGTATTCACATGAAAAAAATCATTACACTTTTAAAAAAAAAAAAAATTAAAATTGCTATTGCGGAGTCTTGTACGGGTGGAATTCTTTCTACTGCTTTTACCTCTTTTGCGGGTGCCTCTAAAGTTTTTAGTATGGGTTTAGTTACATACTCTAATAAGGCCAAAAACACTGTTTTAAAAGTACCCAATAAAACCCTCAAAAAATATGGAGCTGTAAGCATGCAATGTTGCTTGTCGATGGTGAATAACCTTAGCAAATTAAGTAAATGCAAAATTTGTATTTCGGTCACCGGTATTGCTGGGCCAAAAGGTGGAAGTAGGAAAAAGCCTGTAGGTTTAGTTTTTATTGGTATTAAAAATAGAAAAAAAATTAAAATTAATAAATTTGTTTTTAAAAATAAGGGTCGATCCTACATCCAAAGATCAACCCTTAAAAAAGCAATGTTTTTACTTTTAAATGAAATTAAAAATTAAGCAAACACTTCGCCCCAAGTTCCTCTAGTTGAAGCTTTGGAATATTCTGTTGCTCTTCCTTCAAAAAAGTTCATGTGTTCTACTCCATTTAACATCGTATCTAACCATGTTAGGGGATTTTTTTTGACATCATAAATTGGATTAAGCCCCAATTGTTCAAGCCTTCTATTTCCAATAAATCTAATATATTTTTTTACATCATCTGATGTTAGTCCTTGAAGTGGACCCATTTGGAATGCTAAATCAATGAATGCGTCCTCGTGTTGGACAATAGTTTTACAAGCCTCGTAAATTTCATTTTTTAGTTTATCGTTCCAAATTTGTGGTTCTTCTTTAACAAAATCCTTAAATAATCTAATCATAGAATTGCAGTGCAATGTTTCATCTCTAACAGACCAAGTTACTATCTGGCCCATTCCCTTCATTTTGTTAAATCTTGGAAAATTTAAAAGTATTGCAAAACTCGCAAAAAGTTGAAGGCCTTCTGTAAAAGCGGAAAATACAGCCATTGTCATCGCAATGTTATGTTTAGATTTAACATCAAATCCTTGCATGTAATCATATTTATCTTTCATTTCTTTATATTGAAGAAAGGCTGAGTATTCAGTTTCAGGCATTCCAATTGTATCTAAAAGATGAGAGTAAGCAGCTATATGAACAGTTTCCATAGCCGCAAAAGCAGTCATCATCATTAAAACTTCAGTTGGTTTAAAAACAGTTGTGTAATGTCTTAGATAACAATTGTTAACTTCGACGTCAGCTTGGGTAAAAAACCTAAAAATATGAGTCAAGAGATTTTTTTCTTCTGGCGTTAAATTCTTTTGCCAGTCTCTAACATCGTCACCTAAAGGAACTTCTTCTGGAAGCCAATGAATTCTTTGTTGAGTTAGCCAGGCATCATAGCACCATGGATATCGAAAAGGTTTGTAAACTGGATTTTCAACAAGTAATCCCATTTTCTTTGGTTGAATAATTTCTGAATTTTTCTTAGTTGCTACTGACATGATAAACACTCCTCATAGTTATTGTCTTTATTATTAGATTCATTCGATTTCGAATAAACATTTTTCGTCACATCTGTTGACGATCCAGCATTAACATTCTCCGCTCTTTGTATAGATTTTGATCTGCAATAATAGAGGCTCTTCAAACCTTTTTTCCAAGCTTGAAAATGTATCTGATGAAGTTCTTTTTTATGTATATCTGCAGGGATAAAAACATTAATAGATTGTGCTTGCGAAATATGTGGTGTTCTGTCGGCACCAAGTTCTATTACCCATTGTTGATCAATTTCAAAAGCTGTTTTAAACGTTTCTTTTTCTGCTGTGCTTAAGAAATCAAGGTGAGAAACAGAGCCTTGGTTTGTAGTAATACTAGACCAAACTTCCTCATTATTTTTTCCATACTTCTCAAGTACTTTAATCAAATATTTATTTCTTACATTAAACGAACCAGAAAGAGTTTTGTGAGTGTAGCTATTGCCTGAAATAGGCTCTATCCCCGGCGATGTCCCTCCACATATAATTGATATTGATGCGGTTGGTGCGATCGCAGTTTTATTAGAAAATCTCTCCTTTATCCCGTATTCGGCTGCATCTGGACACGCGCCTCTCTCCTCAGCTAATGTCACAGAAGCTGCGTTAACTTTCTCTTCTATATTTTTAAAAACTTTCTTGTTCCAAACTTTACTCATAACAGAACCAAATGGGATGTTTTTTTGTTGGAAATAAGAATGTAAACCCATTACACCTAAACCTACACTTCTTTCTCTCATTGCAGAATATTTTGCATTAGCAAAACTATCTGGAGCTCTACTAATAAAATCGGTCATAACATTATCTAAAAATCTCATTACGTCTTCTATAAATTGAGTGTCATCTTTCCACTGATCGTAGGTATCTAAATTTAATGAAGACAAACAACAAACTGCAGTTCTTTCTTTACCATCATTATCAACTCCCGTAGGTAAAGTTATTTCACTGCATAAATTTGAAGTTTTAACTTTTAACCCAGCTAATTTATGATGTTGTGGTATTTGTCTATTGACAGTATCAATATAAACTATGTAAGGCTCGCCAGTTTCTACTCTGGCTGTAAGTAATCTGATCCATAAATTTCTTGCAGATAAAGTTGATTGAACTGATCCGTCCTTTGGACTTCTTAAAGCCCATTGCTCATCTGTTTCAACAGCTCTCATGAAATCATCTGAAACAAGAACTCCGTGGTGGAGATTCAATGACCTTCTGTTTACGTCACCGCCAGTTGGTCTTCGCATTTCAATAAACTCTTCAATTTCTGGATGATCTATTGGCAAATAACATGCAGCGGAACCTCTTCTTAGAGACCCTTGACTTATAGCTAAAGTTAACGAATCCATAACTTTAATGAAAGGTATTATTCCCGAAGTCTTTCCTACTTTTCCAATTTTTTCACCTATTGATCTTAAATTGCCCCAATAACTTCCTATACCTCCGCCACGAGCCGCTAGCCAAACGTTTTCATTCCACAAGTCTAAAATTCCGTTTAGACTATCCCCTGCTTCATTTAAAAAACATGATATTGGAAGTCCTCTTTCAGTTCCACCATTGGACAAAACTGGTGTGGCTGGCATAAACCAAAGATTGCTTATATAGTTATAAACTCTTTGTGCATGTAAATTATCATCAGCATATGTACTTGCTACTCTTGCAAATAAATCTTGAAAAGACTCATTCTGCCCAAGATATCTATCTTTCAAAGTTTCTTTTCCAAAGTCAGTAAGATTTGAGTCTCTTGAACGATCAATTTTAATTGTTATCCCCTTCTCGTTCTGAAATAATTCGGTTTCGCCTGATAGAGAGAAAAGGTCAGGCTTCTTAGGGCCATTATCCTTTAGTTCATTTTGGTTCTTCTGGCCGATGCTACCCACAGCTTTTTTTATTGCCAAAGATACGTTTTTATTCATATAATTACTTCTTTTATGATCGATTTAATGTTTAACAACTATATGTTGTGTTACAGGTACATTAATATACCATATGATCTTAAAATCAATAGAACATTATATGAACATTTAAAAAAAAAAGCAAGTGTAAAAGTGTGTTAATAAACTTCATTTATCAAATGAAAGAGTTTCTATGAAAATTAATCCTAATGGATTCAGGGAATATGACGCGAGATGGATATTCAAAAAAGATATTGATTTAGCAGGAATCACCAATCTTGGGAAAGGATTTGGTACACAAGTTATCAGAAAGACAAACAAAACGAATCCTAGGATTATCGTTGGTCATGATTATAGATCGTATAGCGAAGAGATAAAAATAGCTTTAATTAAAGGACTAACTTCTACTGGGTGTTTTGTTGAAGATATTGGTCTCTGCCTGTCTCCTACAGTTTACTTTGCACAATTTAATTTAAACTCTGATGCTATAGCAATGGTTACAGCTAGTCATAATGAAAATGGATGGACAGGTGTAAAAATGGGAATAGAAAAAGGGCTAACTCATGCTCCAGAAGAAATGCAAGAGCTAAAAAAAATTACTTTAAATGAAGATTTTATCAATGGAAAAGGTTCTCAGAAAATTATTAAAAATTTTAAAGAAGTATATATAAAACATCTTATTCACAAAAATAAGATAAATAAAAAAATCAAAGCAGTTGTTGCATGTGGAAATGGTACAGCCGGCATATTTGCTCCTAAAATATTAGATGAAATAGGCTGTGAAGTAATTGAATTAGATTGTAACCTCGATTTTTCATTTCCTAAATACAATCCTAATCCTGAAGATTTAAAAATGCTTAGAGCTATCTCAGAATGTGTTAGAGAAAATAATGCTGATATTGGTTTTGGTTTTGATGGAGATGGTGATCGAGTTGGCGTTATAGACAATAAAGGAGATGAAATTTTTTCTGATAAAATTGGATTATTAATAGCTAGAAACCTATCAAATAAATATAAAAGCTCAAAATTCATAGTTGATGTCAAATCAACATGTCTTTTTGAAAATGATTTAATACTTTCTAAAAATGATTGTAAAACAATATACTGGAAAACTGGACATTCACACATTAAAAGGAAAGTAAATTCTTCTAAAGCTTTAGCAGGATTTGAAAAAAGTGGTCATTTTTTTTTTAATAGTCCCCTTGGATTTGGTTATGATGATGGTATTAATTCCGCAATTCAAGTTTGCCACTTAATTGACGCACAAAATAAAAAAGTAAACGAACTAATTGATGAATTACCTAAAACTTATCAGACACCAACAATGGCTCCGTTTTGTAAGGACGAAGAAAAATATAAAATTATAGACTTAATTGTAAAAAAAATAGAAGAATTAAAAGAAAATAAAGTATCAATTGATGGTTTAAATATAAAAAAAATTTTAACTATTAATGGTATTAGGTTTACTTTGACTGACGACTCATGGGGACTAATACGAGCATCTTCAAACAAGCCGTCATTAGTAGTCGTTGTTGAAAGTCCATCTTCAGAAGATAGGAAGAATAAGATTTTTAAATTTATTGATACTTTACTTCAAGAAACTGGAAAAGTGGGTGAATACGACCAAAAAATTTGATTAACCAATTTTAAAAGAATTAGACATATTTCTAATTAAATCAAAATATTTTATCTGTGCTTCTTTTTTAAATCTTTTTTTAAATCCTCGTGATCACCAACAACAGTATGATACCTGCTTTTAGTTACGTATTTTTCTAAAAAAGGGACTGCCAGCAAAGGTAAAAAACCACCAATAACTATTCCAAAAGCAGCACTCTGTAAATCAGGATCAGCCATTGCTGCAATAAAGTCTGCCACAATATGAGCTAAAACTATACCAACAATACCAGCAATAGCCCCATTAGAAATGATCTTTAAAAATCTATTAATACTCCAACCAGTATAAAATCCAACTAAAGGAATTAATGTATGTAT
>MDTG01023273.1_pt1 | contig 14142 bp, 11 predicted proteins | sample 811421 | NCBI WGS metagenome assembly MDTG01 (sample SAMN05326645, study PRJNA326480) | marine metagenome | isolation source: seawater | place: Pacific Ocean: South East | collected 2011 | reverse complement strand
TTAAAACCCTGTCCAAAGAGGATTTGGATATAACTAAGTTGATCTAATTTACTCCAAAAATTTATAAAAATTAATTTTCTGTGACCAATAGGATTTTCGATTTTAAATATAATTGAATCTAAGGAAATAATATTTGTAAAGTTCAAGAAAATGATTGTTAATAAAAAAAATAAAATAATATATATAATAACATAATTATTTTTTTGACTGCGCGAAAACATAGTATATTTTATAAGAAAATAAATTCCAATTAGTATTAGTGGAAAAATTCCTGATCTTGATAGTGATAAAAAAACACCAATACAAAAAAAAAAGATAAAAAATAGATATATATTTTTATTTTGATTTTTAAACAGGTAGTATGATAATAAACTTCCAAAAAAAAGAAATTGACCTATCCATGTTCTCTCAGAAAAGAATGCAGGCACTTCTCTTGTTCCCCAATCATGTTGAAAGTTTATTCCTGATATATTTATCTTAAAATTATAAAATAATTCATAAAATATTTTTTGAATAATTGACCAAATGAAAATAAAAATAACGAGATACAAAGTAAATAATACAATATTATTTATATTTTCAAATCTTCCTAAATAAACTAACAAAACTATCAAACCAAATGAAAAAATTAGTGTTTTGAACTGATGAAAAAATCCGAATAAATTCTGATCTTTCATTACTATTAAATTTAAAATAAAAAATAATGTTATTGTGAAAAATATTTTTAAATTATTCTTTAGATAAATAAAAATTTGCTCTTTTTTATTAATTAAATTTTTTATTACCAAATAAAATAAGATTAATAAAAATAAATACCAGGGCCTTATTAAAATTCCTCCAAAATTTATAAAAGAGTTTGGATTATCAAAAAATAATAAATAAATAATTGGTACAAAAAAAATAGTATTATGAAAATAATTTTTCAAATAAAATGCTAAAAATAATGAAAAAGCTACGTTTAGATAAACCAAAAAGTTTCCACCAAAAATTTGTAAAAATATTAAGTAATATATGATTCCAATTGCAGTTAAAAAATTTAAATCTTTAATTAAATCTTTGCTACCACTTTTAATTGGTTTCATAGAAGTTTTTTTTATAATCTTGATAAAGTTTTTTAAAGTTTTGAGATGGTACGAATTTTAAAAACTTTTTTATACTATTAGTATTACATTTAATTTCTTTGGTATTTTTTTGAATTTTTTTGATTTTACTTTTTAAAATTAAATAACCGTTTGACCTATCATAATAATATATATTATTTCTAAACTTTTTTTTTTTTATTTTTAAATTAAATACAGAACAGCATTCTAAAAATAAACTCTCAGCTTTAATAAATTTTCCTGTACCGATCTCCCAATCTAAAGGTACTTTAAAACTAATTGCCTTATGGAAAACTTTTACAAATTCCTCTACTAAACCTCTATCTTTGAATGAATAAACATCATCTAATTCGAATTTCTTTTTTTTTTTTTACATAATTTAAAACTCCAAAAAAAATTTTAGAACTTAAGTAATTTTTTTTCCTTAAAAAACTCTCATGATTAAATAAGTATCCATTGATTGCATATATTTTATATTTTTTCCTATAAAAGCTCACTAATTCACTTGTCATTCTTTTAAAATATGAATAGGCTGATCTCAAATGCCTATTATTTTTTAATAATAGAGCCTCACTTGAGCTTGCATGAAAAAATTTTGTAGAGCTATTTTGTTTTCTTAAAATTTCTAGAATTTCAAAATTTATTTTAAAAATTGAATTGTATGTAACCCTTAAATTTGTATTGCTTTGTAAAATTGTATTTACATTTGAAAAATTATAAATTTCGTCAAAATTTTTTTTATTTAAAAATTTTAATAAATTTGAATATTTTATTTTTTTTATTTTTTTAAAATGTTTGTTATCAAGCTGTTTCCAAATACACTTGTTTCTAATAGTACCAAAAACTTCAAAATTCTTTTTAACCAACAATTTTGATAAAAAATATCCATCTTGGCTTGATAAACCTATTATAAGTGCTTTTTTTTTCATAAGTTTTAATCATCTGTTCCGTTTTTATTTGCAGTGTGTCTTAAAAAATATTTGCTTTTTATTTTCTTCCATAAGTGTGGGGATCTAAACTTATTAATATGCATATGAAAAAAAGAATTTTTAATATTTAAATAATCCATTACTTCTCTAAAATAACGCTTAGGAAATTCTCCGTCATATTTATTAATTAATAATAATCCTTCTTCTTTTGTAATATGGTCATTTCTAATTTCTTGAGATACATCATAGGTGCACCTGCCAATTCCAAATTTAATATATGTCGTGTAATAATGTAAGTCATCAATCTTGTCATCTATACTATTATATTTACTATATGTCCCTTCAGTTCTAAAGGGTCGAGGTCTGAAACCACAATTCTCTACGGCATAATAATAAGTTTCTTGAGGCGTCCAATCAAGATAATATCCTAGGTAATGACATTCTATTTTAGATTTTATAATTTGCTCTTCTTTTGGTGGTAAAAATGGTTCAATATCCTTTAATTTGATTTTATATTTTTCCAAAATATTTTTTATTTTTAATCCTGCAATATGTATTTTATTAAAATTTTTGTAGCTAAAATAGGATTGATCTCTAAGAGAATTATAATTTTCAGAGATCGGATTACCATATTCAGCTTCATTTTCACCATAAAATACTAAAGGTATTTTATATCTCATTGCAATTTTTATCGGAAAATACTTCTGACCAATCATAAAAGTTTGAAAAGGATGAAGTAAATTAATAATAGACTCCTTTGTTAGAAATCTCATAATTTCCTCATTTCTTCTAGCAGATATATTTTTCAAATTTCCTTTTTTCAACCAATTTTGAAAATTTTTATAACCATAATTAGTATATAAAATAGGAGGCCATGTAACAGTTAACGGATTCATATTATATTTATTTTTTAAAATATAAGCAGCATAGCAACTATCTTTACCTCCACTACCTGGAACAACACAATCAAATTCTCCGTGTTTACCTCTATGTTTATCGAGTAATTTAATTAGTTTTTTTTCTCTTTCTTCAAAATTAATTTTTTTTTTTAATCTAGAATATTTGTAGGAATCTGAAATTCCATTATGGAATTTAAGTGTTTTTTTTTTTGATTTGATTGTGTGAGAATATTCTGTTGTAGAGTTTGGTCTTTGGTTTGATATTAAAGATTTTTTGCAAAATATAATTTTTTTTGGCAATCCGAAAAGTGTTTTTTTTAACATTCTATAAATCTTTTAATTAATTTAAGTCCTTGTTTTGAGGATTTTTCAGGATGAAATTGTGTTGCCCAAATATTTTTATATTTTATTGATGAAGCGAAATGATAAGAACCAAATTTAGTTTTTAAAAAAATTATTTTTTTTTTTTTTGGTTTACAAACATATGAATGAACAAAATAAAAGTATTCATTCTTTTCAATTTTCGAAAAAACGTTTTCACTATTATAACATATAACTTTAGACCATCCAATGTTTGGAATTTTTTGACCCTTTTGTTTCCTTAACTTTACTACATTTCCCTCAAGTATACCTAAACCTTTACATAAATTAAATTCAGTACTTTTTTCAAACAGTAATTGCATACCTAAACAAATTCCAAAAAGTTTTTTTTTTCTATCATTTATGAAAATTTTAATTTGGTTTATTAATCCCATTTTTTTTAGTCTAGTCATCCCTTGTTTGAAAGATCCTATGCCAGGCAAAAAAATAATATCAAAATTTTTAATTTTATTTTTATTTTTTATAATTGTAATTTTGTACCCAATTCTAGAAATTGCATTTATTAAACTTTGAATATTATTTAAATTTAAATCTATTATACCAATTTTTATTTTTTTTTTATTAAGATGTCTCATACCCTTTGCTTTTGAGAAAATTTTTAATTTGGAGAATAATATTTCCAGTTGTTTTTTTTTTATTTTTTATAATACCATTTAAATATTTTGTATTTCCAATTTTTTTATTTTTAAAATTAAATTTATTTACGATGTTATAGTGCAATAAACTCGATAGAGCTATGCCTGTAACTTCCGAACTTTTTACAACATCGTATATATCTCTTAAAGAACCAGCGCCACCACAAGCTATTGTAGGTATATAGACTGACTTGGAGATTTTTGAAATAATTTCGCAATCAAATCCACTTTGAAGTCCTTCTTTATTAACACATAATAGAATTAATTCGCCAGAGCCAGCACACTCAAGTTTTTTTGCCCATAAAATTGGATCAGTATCTATTAAATCCCTACCATTTGATTTTGAAATGTAATATTTGTTTCCAATTTTGACTATTTCTATTAATGAACAAATTGTAGATGAACCAAAAATTTTGGAAGCTTTTTTAATAAAATTTATATTTTCTATTGCTGAAGAGTTTATACATACTTTATCAGCACCAGATTTAAGTAATTCTTCTATCTCATAGATATTTTTTATTCCGCCACCAACATTCATTGGTACAAAAAAATTTTTGCATGCTTTCTTAATGTATGTTGAATTATTTTTGGTACCATATAAAGTAGATACAACATTTACAAAATATAATTCATCAGCACCTTGATTGTAATATTCTTGAGCAAAATCGTGTGGCTCACCTAAAACTCTTAGACCTTCTAAATTGATCCCTTTAATTAAAAGATTATTTTTTATTTCAAGTCTAGGTATAATTCTAATTTTCCTTTTCATTATAAATTAGCAGTGCAAATTATTTTTTTCTCTGATAATTTTTTATATATTTCATAGTCTTTTTTAAGATGTTTTTTTAATTTTTCTTGAAACGAAAAAAACATTAATAAATTTTAACTTTTGGTAAAGGAAAAATATATTTAAAGTTTTTATAATTAAGATTTTTTTTATTTTTAATAAAAAACTTTTGGAAATGCCAGGGTAGTACTAATAGATAATCAGGTTTTATAAATGACATTTTTTTTTCGTCTATAATTTTGATATTACTTCCGGGTGTGTAGCAATTAAATTTATCTTTATTGATTTCAAAAGCTCCTTTTACAGTTTTTTCATTAATTTTAAAATATTGTAACAATGTATTCCCTTTTGTTGAGGCTCCATATAAGTACACCTTTTTATTATTTAAATTTAATTTTTTTAATATATTTTTTAATTTAGTCTTAATTTTTGTAATATCTTTTTTAAGATCAGAAAACTTTTTGTGATAGTTTTTGTATACTTGATTTTCTATATCAATTAATTTTTTGATTTTATTCTTGTTATATTTAATATTGTTTGTATTTTTTACTGCATCAATACAAAAACTTCCACCATTTATATCGTTAAATACAATGTCAATAATTTTGAGGTTATTTTTTTCAAGTATGTTTTTCACTACTCTAATATCGTAATATTCAAGATGTTCATGGCAAATAGTATCAAAAGATTTTTTTTTAAGCATCTCAGGTAAGTAACTTTGTTCAAAATGCCAAACACCTTTATCAGATAAAATTTTTGAAATAGTATTAACAAACTGATTAGGATTTGGTAAATCATAAAACATAGATAAAGATGTAATTATATCAGCTTTTTTATTTTTTAAATCTCTAGTTAATAATGATGAATTAAAAAAATCTTCTATTTTTATAATTTTTTTATTTGTATAATATTTTTTAAATTTTGAAATTGTTGGATCAATTGCAATTAGATTTTTATAATTATTAAAAAAATGTAAAAATGTCCCATCATTTGCGCCAATATCTATAATAAGATTTTTATTTTCTAATCTATATTTTTTTTTAAGTAATTTACTTTTGTTTTTTAAGTGTTTTACCATTGATTCATTTAATCCACTCCTATAACCATAATCTTTCCCATACATTTTTGATAATTCAAAGTTATGGGATAATTGAACTAAAGAGCAAATTTCACACCTTATTAAAATTAAAGGATACTTTTTCTCATTTCTTATTTTATTTGGAAAGTATCCACTAAAAGCATGATTGCCTAAATCTAACAATTTTTTAAATTTTTTTGATTTACAATTTCTACAGACTTTTATTTTATGTGATTTCATTATTTTATAAGTTTAAGTAAAGCTACTGCTTCTGCTGAAGCTATTTTATTACTTTTATTTGAGTTATCTATATTTTTTATTTCACACTTAGAACAACTCTTAGCGTTAGTTTCTGACCAAGTTCCATCTTTAAACTTTGCAAATTTTATTTCAAATTTTTTTGGATCAAATTCTTTAATAATATTTTGAACCATTTTTTCGTTAAATTGTTGTAAATTTTGATATTGTAAGTATCTACCAAATGGAACGGTTATAAATAAAACCCCTCCCTCTTTTAAAATTGTTTTAAAATAATTTACGACTTTTAAATATTTTGTATTATCAGTTGACCCATCTTTTAAATTTTTTTTATCTTCAAAAAATTTATACTTTGAATTATCAAAACCAACATGCTCTAATACAGATATACAACACACAACATCAAAATATTCTTCTCTAAAAATTTTGTCTGTAAAATCTGCATAGATATATGAAATTTTATTATAAAATTCACAATATTTTTCTGGATACAAAGTTTGTATGTAAATTCGAAATTTATTTAATTTCTTTAATAAATAATTTTGGTTTAAAGTAGAACCTGCGTCTAGCAATCTCATACCTGATTTAAATTTAATCTTATTAATTTCTTGAAACAGCCAATTATACTCTACTACCCTTTCATCAAGAGACTCACAATTTTCAAAATTTAATTCTTGATTATCTTTATTTAAAAATTTTAAAATTAAATTTTTTTTATAAGTATTATATCCCAGCATAAATGGTTTTCTAAATATTATAAAGGCTAAAGAAAAAACTTTTTTTATTGGTATAAATATATTTTCTATAAAGCGATTTAGCTTAACAAAATTTATAAAAAAATAATTTGAGTTCATTTACTTAGTGCGTCTTTAATAAAATTTTTCGTTGTGTGTTTTTTAAATTTATTTTTATTTATAATTTGAAAAGACATATAGATAAAGCCTTTAATAAATAAAAACAAATAACATCGTAATTTAAATAATAAATTATAATTTCCAAAAAAACTTTTGAAAAAAATTAATCTTGCAAACCAATATCCCGTATTTAAGTTGAAACGACCATATCTTATGCTCATTGAATCCTCATGGCTACTGAATTTGCATATATTATTTTTACAATAAATTATTCTGTCTGCTTCATTTATTGAGATTAGAAATAATAACAAATCAGGTCCAATATTTTTTTTCATTAAATAAAAAAATATAAGTTTATTTTTAAATGTAGACTTTAACAAATCAATCCATTTATTTAAAATTCTTTTATTAAAAATTCCACAGATCGGACTAACTGGTAAGTATTTGCCATTAATTTTTTTCGAACTAAAATAATATTTTAACATTTCTTCTTTTTTAAACTCTATAAAATTTAAAGATTTTTCAAAAACATTTATATTTTTTTTTGGTGGATTTACACCATTTCCAAAAACAAAATACTTTAAGTTCTTATTTTCAATACATTTTTTATATAGCAGATAAAATGATTCAGACAAAAAATCGTCATCATACATAAATGTGAAAAATTCTGTTTCAAGATTTTCAAGACCAATGATGCAAGCTCTCATAAAGCCTTTCTTTTTTTGTCTTATTATTGAAATTCTATATTGATTTTCCTGTATAAATTTATTTTTGGATAAAAAATCTGTTTTATTTCCATCTATTATAATAATTTTAATATTATATTCCTTTGGAAATGCACTAAAACAATTGTCTATATTGTCAAAAATATCCTCTCTATCTTTGGTTGGTAAAATAAATGTGAAGTCAAATTTTTTTGTGCCGCTCATCTAAATCGTATATCCTGTTACATATATTTAAAGTAGTTTTTTTATGCGATGTTAAAATAATTGTTACATTAAGTTCATCTTTTAGTTTTTTTAAATATTTTAAAATTCTAGCTTCAGTTTCTTCATCAAGAGCGCTGGTAAATTCGTCTAAAACTAATATTTTTGGCTTGGATATTAATGCTCGAGCTATACCTATCCTTTGTTTTTGACCTCCTGAAATATTTTTATTTGTTTCAGAAATTATAAAATCTTCTCCATCTTGATTTGGATATATTAATTCATTTAAATCTAAAACTTTAATTAATTTTTCAAAATAAGCCTTGTCTATCTTTATATCCCTAAAAAATAATATATTATTTTTTATTGTATCATTTATCAGATTTACTTCCTGTGGAACAAAACCCATCAAAATATTATAATCATGAATATTCTTGATATTTACTGTATCAAGTAAAATCTTTCCATCGTAATTGTCAAAAAGACCTAAAATAATATTTAATAAACTAGATTTTCCTGAACCGCTCTTGCCTTTGATGCCATAAATTTCACCTTTATTTATTTCAAAGTTAATATTTTCAAATACTTTTTTTTTATTAAAACCAAAAGATACATTTTCAAATTTAATTTTATGAAAAACTAAATCCTCTTTTCTAAATTTATGTTTTCTAATCTTTGCTATCGGTTTGTTTAAAGAATAGGATTTTTTAATTATTTGGTAAACTTCTTTAACACTTTGCAATCCATATCTTATTTGTTTTTCAGCTATAGCAGTTCTATTTATTATTGGCATTATTCTAGCTATTGCAATCACGTAAACTGAAATAGTTATTATAATTTCGCTTATTTTCATTTCACCATATGATTTCAAAAAATAAACAATTGATAAAATTAAAATTATTCCAAAAAATTCTATAAAATGTTTTATACTATTAACAATTCTGTCATTAAAATATTTGTAATATGCAATATTCTTAGAGCTAAATTTAAAGATATTTTTAAATTTATTAGTCAGATTATAGATAAAAACTTCATGTATAGATATCGCGAAATAATTTATAATTTGAATAATTTTAGAATTTTCTTCGATGCTTCGTTTTCCATAAAGTTCAATTTTGTTTTTAAAAAACTTAAAATTTATGAATATAAATAATAGGAATATACCTAAAATTATTATTATTTTAAATTCTCCATATACAACAAGAAATAAAATAATTCCGATAAGTAAAAAAATCTCATTAATTAATTGTAAAAGAGATCTAAAAAAAGCAAATATAAAAATATTAATTACATTAATCACGTTATTCAAAAAATCTGTTCTTTTTAAATTTACCACATTTTGAAAATCAAGATTTAGGTAACTCGTAAAAATTAAGATTTGTAAATCACTTTGTAAGAAATTTTGAAATTTACTCTGAAAAAAAACTGTATAAACAGAAAAGATCAGTTTAAAAAAAAAAATTAAAAAAATAATTAAAAAAAAAAGATTTGCATTTATGCCAGAAAATCTAAATTCTTGAATATTATTATTTTCGGTTAAAAAAAAATTTAGAAAAAAAAGGATTGCAGAAATACTTAGAAATTCAAGTATAAAATTGAAAAAATTAATAATTAAATATTTTAATGATCTTTTCTTATTTTTGGGACTTAATATAAAATTTAGTTTTTTTAAAATTTCAATCACAATAAATTTTTATTTTTTAAAAATATTTTACAAGCTTTAAGATCATTTTTTGAAGCGATATCAAACCAATATTCATTGGTTGGAAAAACTTTGACTTTAAATTTTTTTTTTCTAAGCTCTCCTATAAAATTTGGAATATCTTGTTTTTTATTTTTTTTTAAATATTTAAGTATTTTTTTTTTAAAAATGTAAATACCAGCACTTATTTTATAAGATATTTCCGGTTTTTCTGTTATAGAAATTACATCATTTTCATTATTATCTATTAGTCCATAGTCAATTTTAATTTTTTTTTCACTTGATACTATTGTAAAGTCTGATTGTTTATTAATGTGAAAATGTACTAAACTTTTAAAATCTAGTCCTGTAATTATATCTGAGTTAATTAAAATTACATTTTCTTTAAGTTCTTTTTCTCTAAATAAACTCAAACCTCCTGCTGTTCCCAGTGGCTTTTTTTCTATTTTAAAATTATAGTTAATATCTTTGTTTTTTCTTTTTTTAACAAATTTAATAATCTTATTTGGCATATAATGTAATAACATATTGATCTCATACGTAATTTTTTTTTCAAAATAAGATAAAATAAATGTTAACATTTCATATTTTCCAATTTTTACCAAAGTTTTTGGTTTGTTGTTAGTTAAAGGTCGCAATCTTTTGCCAAAACCTCCTGCATTTATGATCACAGATAAATTTTTATCAAATTCAAGTAAATCATTTAAAAAAATAATTTTAAATAATTTTTTATTTTTAATTATCGGTAGTACATCAATTTTATTTAATTTCATTTTATCCAATAATTCATTGTGACTATCGTTATATTTCCCAATAATTGGATTTTTTTTAATTAACGATATAACTTTATTAGATAATTTTTTTCCTTTAATAATATATCTTCTTATATCACCATCAGTAATTATGCCCAAAAAAAAATTTTTTTTATCGATAACAAGTAATGTTTTTTTTTGATTAAGATTAATTTTTTTTATTGCTTCAAAAATAGTTTTTTTTTCATTTATAATAAATTGATTATACTTATACATTCTTTTATATTTTCATTTTATTTATAACTTTTGATATAAATTTAATTTGGTTTTCTTCTAAGTTTAAAGATGAGGGTAATACTAATACTTTATTCCATAATTGATTTGTTAATTCTTGATTTTGAATTATGAATTGAGATTTATAAGATTGTAAATGCATCGGTTTCCAGAAAAAATTCACATTTATCTTATATTTTCTGAGATTTTTGATTGCCTTTTTTATATATATTGTTTTTTTAAAAATAATAAAATTTAACCAAAATAAACCTTTGATGCTTGGGTAGCTATAATAATTGTTGCCTTTTAAGTTTTCTTTATACTGTTTTTGGATGATACTTTTCTTTTTTATAATATTTTTAAATTTTTTTAGTTGAGCATATCCAATTGCTGCATGCAAGTTTGTCATTCTGTTATTGAATCCAAAATCACTATAAGTGTAAGGAAGTTTATCAACCTTAGCATTTGTTGATAGAAGTTTTATCTTTTTAAAATCATTCTTGTTTTTACAACAAACTATTCCACCACCACCGGAGGTTAAGCTTTTATTTCCATTAAGTGAATAAATTACTATATCGGCATAATCATTTAATTTAATTTTATTATTATTTATTGTTAAAGCGCATGCTGCATCTATTATTAGCTTAAGCCTATATTTTTTACAAATTTGTGAAAATTTTTTAACGTCTGCTAATATTGAAAATGTAAGAACTAAGCATACTGCTGATATTCTTTTTTTATTTTTTTTATCATATACCAACCCATTTTTTTGAAAGGTGTTTTTTTTAAAATAATTTTCTAGTTTATTTACATCTAAACTTAATGTTTTTTTATCTATATCAAACAGCATCGGTTGAAAACCTGAATGCCAAATCGAATTGGTAGTAGCTGTAAATGTATATGATTGTGTAATTATAATTTCGTTTTTATTAAATTTTTTTATTGTTTTAAATGACATCAGAAGACCGCTGCTTCCTGAAGAGACTGCAATAGAATATTTACATTTTGTTAATTTTGAAGCTTCTTTTTCTAACAAAGGAATATATCTACCAAAAGTTGAGATCTCATTTTTTTTTAAACAATTAATAAGGTTTATTTTTTCATTATTTTCAAGATAAGGCTCTAAAATATTAATTTTTTTTATCATTTTTTAAATACCAATTAATTGTTTTTTGAAGTCCAGTTTCAATATTAATAAATCTTGGTCTTTTGTTTAAACATTTAATTGTTTTTCTCATCGAAGGTACTCTTCTGGGTGGCGAACCTAAGGTAACTTTTCCTTTTTTTAATTTAGTACGAGAATTTAACTTGAATTTGATTTTTTTTGCTAAATCATAAATTTTTATTTCTTCTTTTGAGTTTCCAATATTATAAATATTTCTCTTTAATTTTTGATTAAGCGCAATTGACAATATTTGATTTATTGCGTCATCTACAAAACAAAAAGCCCTCTTGTGATTTGGAGAAAATATATTAATTTTTTTTAATTTGCTCATTTTTTTTATTAACTCAGGAATGACATGAGAATATCCCATTCGTGGACCATAAATATTATGTGGTCTAAAAATTATGTAATTTGTATTAGATAATTCCAGAATTTTTTCACAAAAAATCTTAGATAAAAAGTATGAGTCTCGATTGATGATTTCTACAGGTAAAGAAATTTGCTCCTTTTCACGAATTGGAAATTTAACATTTTTATTTTTTATTAATTGGGAATAAACCTCACTAGTTGAAAAAAAAATAATTTTAGAATTTTGATCTTTTAAACATTTTATGAGTTCAAAAATTGGTAATAAGTTAACTTTAATTGTCTTCTCTGGATTTTGATTGACATTTTTTACTCCAACAATTGCTGCAAGATGAAATATCAAATCATATTTTTTATTAATATGAATCTTTTTTGTTAAGTCTTTATTTATAATTCGAATATTGTTTTTTTTTGTATAGTTTTGAAATTCTGTATCATTCTTACCTCTAGAAAAATTGTCAATAATTGTAATTTTACCTAATTTTTTTTTATTTATTTGTTTTGCTAGATTAAAACCTATGAATCCTGCTCCTCCTGTAATTAATATTTCTTTCATTTAATCGTTCCCTAATTTATAAAAATGGTAATTATTTTTTTTGAATTTTGTAATTTCATTATTCTTAAATATTGAATTTAAATCTATATATTTACACTTTTTATTAAAAAATTTTTTTTTTAATTTATTTAATTCTGAATGTTTTACACAAAACAAAATAACATCATAGTTTTTTGAAAATAAATCTTTAGCAATCTTAAAATTTTTTTTATTTTCATAAAATTGAATATAAGGATCATAAATCTCTAGTTTAACTCCAAGTTCCAGTAGTTTTTCAGCCAATATCTCACTCGCTGAATATCTAAAATCACCTACATTTTCTTTGTATGTCATCCCATAAATTAAAATTTTTTTTTGTTTTAAACTTAAAATCCGCTTTAAAAATTCAATTGATGTATTTACCATATTTTTATTTATAGAATTTAATTTTTTAATTAATGGAAAATTGATTTTATTTTTCATGATTTTTTTTGATGAGTATAAAATAAATTTTGGATCTTTTGTTAGACAGTATCCACCAACACCAAGTCCTGGTCTCATTATATTTTGATGAGTTGGTCTAATTTTTATTGAGTCTATAATTTTCTCAAGATTTAATTTAGCTTTAAAAGAATATTTGACCCACTCATCAATAAACGCTATATTTAATGCTCTAAAAGAATTTTCTAAAATTTTAGCTGCTTCACAATCTCTAATATTATCTAGTTCATTAACTAATTTTTTTTTCTTGAGCAAACTTAACAATAACTCTTTACATTTTTGTTTTGCTTTAAAATTAATGCCTGAGAAATTTCTTGCCATATCAACTAAAGATGAATAATAATTTTCACCAGGTGTAACTCTTTCGTACGAATAAGATAAAAGGACGTCTTCGTTTAAAATTTTTTGTTTTCTTGTCTCTTTTAAAATAATTGGATGTATAATTTTTTCACAAGTTCCTGGGGGCAGCGTGGTTTCAATTAATATTAAAGAATTTTTTTTGTAATACTTTCCAATTTTTTTGAAAAGTTTTTTTAAATTATCAATATCTTTTTTATTATTTATATTAAAACTTATGCTTACTATTATATAATTTGAATTCCTAATATTTTTAATATCATTTGTTACGTAAAAATTTTTATTTATTACAGATTTAAATTTTTTTTTAAGCATTATATCTTGCGTATTTATTGGGATATTATGATTTGAAATTAAATTACAGATTTTTTTTCCTTTTTTATCGGAACTTTCAATACCTACGACATTATATTTTTTTTTGCCTTTATTATTTTTTATATTAGCCAACGCAACGGCCATGGGAAACCCTACAAAACCCAAACCTATTACTGAGATATTTTTTTTTGAAAAATTCATTTGATTTATATATAGATTAATTATTGATAAATAAAAAAAAAATATGCTGTATAATAACTGCAAGAAAAGGAAGTGCAGGATTTCCAGGAAAAAACTTAAAAAAAATAAATAATAGACCTCTAATTTTT
>MDTG01234598.1_pt1 | contig 14143 bp, 12 predicted proteins | sample 811421 | NCBI WGS metagenome assembly MDTG01 (sample SAMN05326645, study PRJNA326480) | marine metagenome | isolation source: seawater | place: Pacific Ocean: South East | collected 2011 | reverse complement strand
GGTGTGACTCAGTTGTGACAAAAAAAATAATAATGTATTAATAAACTCTAACTTTTAAAAAGAAATCTTAATTTTTTAAGCGTAACCTTGCCAAGGTTGAAGTCGAGGGTTCGAATCCCTTCGCCCGCTCCATGTTTTCTAGTAAAAATTAATAAATATCTCCTTAACGATACACACTGTGTCCCTTATACGTCCCACTATGAATATGATAATATTTAAATTAATAATAATAAATGTTAGAAATAATTAATGAAAAAATTACTCTTAATATTATTTTTCTTAATTTTTTATTCTTTTAAAGATGCTTATGCTAAACCACCATATGATGGTACAATCTGGTACTTTCCAGATGTTATTAACTCTAATGATCCAACAACATTTAAGGAACTGGTTTTTAAAGGCAAATTTTATCGAGAAATGTATGATCGTAGACGAGGGGGTAGATGGATAAACAAAGAGGCATTTTTATTTAATGCGGTATACGAAGACAGAATACTTGAAATACAAGTTAATCCTGAATTTAAAAATGTTGATAAAGCATTCAAGGAAGCATTTTACTACTCTGAAATTATTGGAAGACTACCAAATTTTTTACTCACTAATTTAAAAACTGTTTGGATTCACAAAGGAAATAGAGATTGGGGAGGTGGAAATGAGAATTTTCTTATTCATACCGGTAGAAGCAAGGAATACATTTCTTTAGGTATAGTTGAAGAAGTATTCATTCACGAAGGCGGTCACACATCGTTAGATTGGGATTGGGGCGGTGTAATTGATAAAACCAATTGGCAAAAAGCTAAAAGAAAAGATAAAGAATATATTTCTGATTATGCAAAAAAATTCCCGAGAAGAGAAGATGTGGCCGAAAGTATTTTAACATGGATTGCCGTGCGTTACCGATCAGAAAGAATATTAAAAGAAGACAATGAAATAGTCCTAGAAACAATACCTAATCGTTTGGAATTTTTCGATAAACAAAATTTTGATATGTATCCATTGGTTCCTAGATGATTAATAAACTTATTTATCTTTAGTAATTTACATACTAATAAAGTATCAAAAATATGATTAATTTTTTTCTAAAGATTTTTTATTATATCAGGAAATTTCAAATCTTAAAAAGAGTATCTAATTCATTTCTTAGAAGAACATTATTCCTAATTAAAAAAGATAAATTTTCTTATAATTATAAAAATTGTAAGTTTTATCTAAATATTAGAGATTCAATTGATAGAGAAATCTTTATGAATGGATATTATGAAGAAACACAAATAAATATTTTATCAAAAAATATTGAAAAATATTCAATTGATCATTTTGTAGATGTAGGATCTAACATTGGTATTTACTCAATTTTAATGGCAAACAAATTTTCTAATTTAGTTATTAATTCATTTGAGCCTCATCCTGATGCGTACAAAAGATTAAATAAAAATATAGAAATAAACAATCTCAAAAATAAAATTTATACTCACAACCTTGCCTTATCTAATAAAAATGGATCTTCTTATTTAATGTCAAAACAAAGATTTAATATTAGCCAATCTGGAGGAGCAAAAATAAGTGACATTGGCAAAACTAAAATAAAAAATAAAATTGGTGATGATATTTTAAAAATTAATAATAAGAGCATAGCAATTAAAATAGACACTGAAGGACATGAGTTCGAAGTTTTACAAGGTATCCAAAAACTCTTAAACAATAATAAAATTTTTCTGCAAATAGAGATATTTCCAGAAAATACACAACGCGTACTCTCTTTTTTAGAGAAATTAAATTTTAAATTATTAAAAAAAGACCAATTTACACATCAAGAAAATATTTTCGATTATTTTTTTGAAAAATCGATATATTAAGAAATTACTAATAAAATAAGTTTAGAATTAAATCATATGAAAACTAAACCAGTAGCAGTATATACCGATCATTTTGTTAACAAAACGTTGTGTTACAATTTTGCAAAAGGATCTGATTGCTTAATGTGTCATATAAATAATTTTAATAAGTTTGATGAAACTATTATTTCTTATGGTTATTTAAGAGGTGTTGGAGATTTATATAAAAAAGTAAGAAATTTTTATTATATTGATCATGGATATTTTAAACAATCGGAAAGAAATTTTCAAAATAATACAACAAATATAATAAAACTAAATGGTTATTTTAGGATAGTGCAAAATGATTATTGGCATAACGGATCAGGAAGTAAACCTAATGACCGCTTTGTAAGTTTAAATATAGAAGTTAAAAACTTAAAAAAAACAGGTGAGTATATTATACTATCAGAGCCTACTAAAGACGCTCAAAATTATTATAATCTGCATAATTGGACCTCAGAAACAAAAGAAAAGCTTCGCAATTATACTGATAGAAAAATAATTACACATAATAGAGGATCTAAAATCTCTCTTGATGAATTGCTTAAAAATGCTTGGGCTTTTGTGAGCGACCACTCAAGCGCAGGTTTTAAATCAATGCTTAATGGTGTTCCAGCTTACTTTACTAACACAACACTAAAAAACATAGCATCAATAGAAAATATTGAAAGACATGATATTGATTACAATATATTTAATAACCTTGCTTATGAGCAATGGACTATTGATGAAATTAAAAATGGTGCTGCATGGGAATATTTATCTAAATAAATAAATGAAATATAAAAAAATTAATAATACTTCTGTTGGGCTTATTCCAGTGAGACTAAACTCTAGCAGGCTTTTCAAAAAAGCCTTACTTGAAATTGAAAATATGCCTATGATAATTCATACTTATAAAAGAGCGCTATTATCAAAAAAATTAGATGAAGTATATATTTGTACTGATAGTCAAGATATTATTAAAATTGCTAAAAAATATAAATGTAAGTTTATAAAAACCGGTTACAATAAAACAGGAACTGATCGCATAAGTGAAGCATCGAAGAAAATCAAAAAAAAATATGATTTTTATATAGATATACAAGGCGATGAACCACTAATTGACCCTAAACACATCGATAAAGTTATAGACTGGCATTCTAAAAATAGAAATTTTGATATTGTTGTGCCATCATTAAAATCAAAAGATATAAACACCCCACACATTGTTAAAATTGTAAAATCAGGAAAAAAAGTATTATACTTTTCAAGATCTTTAGTTCCGTATCCATTTAAAAAACAAAATATATATTTCCACAAACACCTTTCTGTAATTTCCTTTAAGATTGATAGTCTAAAAAAATTTAAACAATTACCTCAAAGTAATCTAGAAAAAGTTGAAGGCATAGAATTAATGAGAGCACTTGAAAACAACTTTCAGATTGGAACTTTTGGTCTTTCCGGATCAAGTTTTTCTGTTGATACAAAAGAAGATTTTTTAAAAGCTATCAAGTTTATGAGTACAGATATAATAAAGGGTAAGTATTGAAAATTTTAAAAAAAAAAGTTCTTATATTTGATTTAGACGGCGTCTTGCTAGATTCAAGTATAAACATGAAATTATCTTGGGAAAAAGTACAGAATAAATTTGATCTAGAAGATATAAAATTTGGAATGTATTTTAAGCATATTGGAAGACCATTTTTTGACATTCTATCCTCGATTGGAATACATAAGCAAAAGAAAAAAATCTATAATACTTATAAAAATGAATCAATAAAACAAATTAAAAAAGTTACATTCTATAAAGATACTATTAAAGTATTACAAATTCTCAAAAAAAATAAATTCATTATGTGTATAGTAACTTCTAAAGATACTTTAAGAACAAAAATGTTTCTAAAAAATAACTCTAAATTTTTTAAATATATTCAATGTCAAGATACAAGTTTTAAAGGAAAACCATATCCTGATAAAATAAATTATATAATTAATACATTAAATTTAGATAGGAAAAATTTTGTTTATATCGGTGACACAAATATAGATTATAAGGCTGCAAAAAATTCTAAAATTGATTTTATTCATGCAACATGGGGTTATGGTAAAAAATACAATTATAAATTTTCAGCACATAAAATAACTGATTTAACAAAAATAATTAAATTTAATAAAAATATTGTTGATTAAGCTACGCTTACATTAAAGCTTATTACAATTCTTTCTTGATCCGATTTATTTGCATTAACTGAATGATCTAGATAACTCGGAAATAGTACAAGACCCCCCTCTACAGGATTGACAGAGTTTATAGTCGCGTTAAGTTGATTTGGTTTATTATTTTCAGGATGATAATAAACAGGCGCAGGCCTAGGATCATAAAATACAATTTCACCACAATTCTGTGGCGCTCTTACATAATAAGCAGCACTTAATGCGCTACCACCATGATTATGTCTAGCATTCTCAGCCCCTCCTTTATTAATAATTGCCCACATACTTCCAATTTTAACTTTTTGATTAACAATATCCCAATTCATATCTTGTAAAGATTTTTCAATATAAGGAGAAATTAATTCAATAAAACTTTTAGGGTCATCATCCTTCATATTAAAATCTTTTGAATGCCAGCCCTTTATATTACTTCTAACTATTCCTGACTGATCTTCATTGTTTAATTTTTTTATGTAATTGTATATCCTTTCATTAGTTTCTTTATGATTTTCAACTTTTATTACCCACACTGGAGTTGGGAAAAATAGGTTTGGAGCTGACATTTAATGTATAAATAATATTATATTATAAAATATATTTTAATAAAGTTTAGTAAACTATAAATGGAAAAAAAGAATAAAAAACTAAAAAAAACTTATAACGACTTTATAAATAGTGGAATTAACGACGTTAAAATTGGCAATTTAGAGGAAGCAAAAAACAACTTTTTAGAAGCAATTAAATTAGATGAGATTAAATATGAGGCATATGTTAGTCTCTCAAACATTTATGTAATAAATAAGAACTATACTAAAAGCACGAAAATTTTATTTAATTACATTGATAAATATAACTATCAAAAAGATTTAGTTGATCATTTAGCTAAAATTTGTTTTAATTTTAAGCTTCATGACGAATTGGAGAAATTATTTGTTTTTTTTAAATTAAGTTCACACAAACATATTAAAGATTTTGATTTTTTATATTTAGTTCAAGGCCAGTATTATGAAAAAAAATCAAAATTTAATCTTGCAATTTCAGCTTATAAGAAATCTATTTTTATTAATAATCAAAATATCAATGTTTATGTGAAGCTATTGAGCTTGCTTGAAACAACAAACAAAATAAATAATTTTAAAGAGTTTATAGATTATGGTTACAAACATTTAGTAACAAAGAAAAGTATAACATTTATAAATTTTTTTGAAAGCCTCTACCTTAATAGAGTTAAAGAATATTCACTCTCGCATAATTTTATTAAAAAAAATCATCTAAAAAAAAGTTTTAAAAATAATAATGATTTTTATTTAAAAATTTTAAATTTAGAAATTAATAATTTGGAAAAGCTCGGTAAATACTCAAACTCTTTTTTTAATATGTTAAAAAAAAATGAGATAATAAAAAATTTAAGTAAAAATCAAAAATTTGATAAAAACGAAATTATTAACACAATTCTTAAATACAAGAAATTTTATATCAAAAAAAATGTAAATTATATAAAACAAAATAATAAACACACAGATGACTCAAACTTAATCTTTCTTGTTGGTTTTCCCCGTTCAGGTACAACTTTATTGGACACAATTTTACGAACACACTCAAATATAAATGTATTAGAAGAAAATCCAGTATTAATTAATTTGAGAAACGATTTTTTTAAAAAGAATAATAATCAACTCACTTCACTTTTAAATATCTCACAAAAAGAAAAAGATCTCATAAGAAATCAATATTACAAAGAAGTTAAGAAAACTATTAATGTAAAAAAAAATGTTCTTATAGATAAGCTACCTTTATCTATAATTGAGATTGGTTTTATAAAATGTATTTTTCCTAACAGTAAAATCGTTTTAGCGTTGAGGCATCCATGCGATACAGTTCTAAGCTGTTTCTCAAATTCCTTTACAATAAATGAAGCTATGGTTAATTTTTTGAGCTTAGATAACACAATTAATTTATATAATACTGTTTTTGATCTTTTTGAATTCTACGAAAAAGAATTGCAACTTAATTATTTTAAAATCAAATATGAAGATGTAGTTTACGATTTTGAAACACAAATCACAAAACTACTAAATTTTTTAGAACTTAAATATGAAAATAAAATAAAAGACTTCTATTTAACAGCTCAAAAAAGAGAAAAAATTGCAACTCCAAGCTATAGCCAAGTTATCAACCCATTATACACAAGTTCAATAGGCAGGTGGCAAAATTTTAAAGAAATAAAAGATTCTCGTTCAAAGCTTGAAAAATGGATTAAAAAATTCAATTATTAATTTTTTTAAAATAATTTTTTATAATTCTTAATGTTTTTAATATTCGCAGATTATGATCCTCAAAGTTTTTTCTGCCACTTACAATATCAGGAAATTTCTTTAATAAAATTTTTTGATACTTTGGTATTTGGTTTTTTTTCAATGCTTAAACAGTCTATCTTTAGTAAAATATAAAGACATATCATTATTTTTTGCAAATTTAATAATTTTTTTATCATTTACTGAGCCAGAGGGTTTAGCAATTACTGTACAATTATTATTCTTTAGTGATTTCATACTATCATCAAAAGGAAAGAATCCATCAGAAACACATACAAATTTTTTTAGTTTAAAATTTTCTTTCATTTTTTTTATAGCAAAGTTTAAAGAATCTACTCTATTTGTATGACCTATTCCTAATCCAATGGTCTGTTTATTATTAGATAATACTATAGCATTAGACTTTAAGTGCTTCACAACTTTTAATGAAAACAATAGATCTTTAATCGAATTTAATGATGCTTTTTTGCTAGATACTAGTTTTATATAGGATTTGTTGATTTTGGTACTTTGTACATCTTGATAAACATCTCCAAAAACAGTATTTTTAATTTCTCTTTTCTTTTTTAATTTGTAATTTATTTTCAATAAAATTAAATTTTTTCTATTTTTTAGAATATCTAATGCATCCTTTGTAAATTGATTTGTTACAATTATTTCAAAGAAAAATTGACTTAAATAATGCGCAAATTTAGCATCAATTTTTCTATTTAATAATACTATACCTCCAAAAGCACTTTTTTCATCACAAGCCCTTGCTTTCTTAAATGCTTCTTGTATTGTTGTTCCACTGGCCACTCCACATGGATTAGTATGTTTTATAATAACGCAAGTTGGCTCCTTAAATTCTTGTATACAAGAATAACCGGCATCAACATCAATTATATTGTTATAACTTATTTTTTTTCCATTTAGTTGATAATTAAATATGTTCCTTTTATTCTCTCTAAGTAAGTATGCTTTTTGATCTGGGTTTTCACCGTATCTCAAACCTATTTTTTCTTTAATCGATTTTTTTCCACTAAACCAATTATAAATATCATTATCATATATAGATGTTTCTTTAAAAGTTTTGGCAGCCATTCTTTTTCTAAATTTTAGATCCGTTTTACCTTTATTTTTTCTTAAATTATTAATTAGTTTTTCATAATCATTTACTTTACAAATTGATGTTACAAATTTAAAATTCTTACTTGCAGCCCTTATTAAACTTATTCCTCCAATATCAATCATCTCAATTTTTACCTCTTCATCATTCGAAGTACTTTTTGAAAATGGATACGTATTAACTATAACAATATCTATTTGTGGAATATTTAATTTTTTAAAATCAATATTATGTTTCTTATTATCTCTTGAAAATAATATTGAACCATATATCTTTTGATTAAGACTTTTGACTCTTCCCCCAATTATTTCTTTAATTTTAGTTACTTTAGATATATCTTCACATTTAAAACCGAGTTTTTTTATCTCACTACAAGTTGATCCGGTTGAAAGAAAGTCGTATTTAAATTTTTTCAAATTATTACATAGATAACTTAAATTTTTTTTATCAAAAACAGAAACCAATGCATATTTTTTTTTCATAATTTCTCTATAGACCAATTCTTTTCAATTTTACTTTGATTTAAAACACCTTTAATAACAATTTGTTTTGTAGAAATAGTTTCATTTTTATCTACCAGGATACTATCTTCAACAATAAGCTCATCTTTACTTTTAAATAACCACATATTTTTATTTTTGGATTTCAAAATTATATTTTTCTTGTTGTTTGTAAAATTAAAAGACACTCCATCTACTAAATGGAAACGTATATGATAAACTATACGATTACTTGAATTTTTTATTGAAATAATCGTATCCTTACCTGTGATTTTATCTTTATTATTACTAAACTCCAATCTTCTCTTTAATATTTTATTAAATCTTTTTGCATAACCATTATGTAGTCCTTCAAAAATTATTTTGTTATCTTTTTTTTCTAGATCAAATTTTACCAACTGAGGAAATTTTACATGAGGATTATTTTCTTTTATTTCACTAATATTTGTATTTTGTAAAACTATTGTAGAATGTGCTGCACTGTATCTTAAGTATTCAGGATTTTTGCCAAAACTTTCAGAAGCACCACAGTTAGTAATTATTTTTTCGCCACAACAACTAAATTCGAAAGATAAAGTTCCAGCACTTAAACTATTGCTAATCCTGTCTTTATTAGGTTGAACAACGTCAAAAAAAATTTTTTTTCTACTATCTCTATAAAATGCTATACCATTATCATCACTTGAAAACAGTCTAGATTTTAAATACTCTTCTTTTTTTAAAGATTCATGAACAATTTTAATATAATTATTATTTGACCCATTAAATAACGGGAAGGTGCCATCATCATGAAAATATTCATTCAATATAGATCTCATTTTTAGAATAGTTTCTTCAAGTTTGGGAGGAACAGTTTTATCATAAAATAAAAAAATGTTACCCAACTCATTTAGATTATTGATATATTTTGTATGTTCTAAAATATTATAGCTTTTATGCATACCTAATCTGTCTATATGGTTTGTTAAAATTATGTTTAAAAATTTTATATTTTTATCATTTATTTTATTTAATATGAAACATGAAAGGTAATAACCTATAAGATCATAAGAACTTATTTCATTTATTTTCTTATAATTAAAATCAATAATTATTCTATTAATATGAAATGTTATTATTTTATTCAAATACTTATTTTCATCATTTGTTGATGAAGAGTTAATGTATTCGTAATTATAAATAATATTAATTAGTCTTTTTGATGGATAATCTTCAGACCACGCAAATGATATATTATTTTTATTAATATTATACCATTTGAATATACTTTCCTTTGAGAGATTTATTCCAATTTTGCCTCCCATATCCTTAGAAAAATTAAGAAAATCAAATGTTTGAACATATTTATTGTCTTGCTTATAAAATTCTTTTTTGAATATAAATGATTTTATTTGTTTATAGTTGCAAAAGTTTAATCTTCTAAAATTATGATTTACAAAGCTATTGCTCTCCAGCTTTTTTATAAAATTAGAAAAGATGTAAACAAATAAGAATTTTTTTAAATAAATCATATTTTATTTTTTTCTTAATAAGGCCGCAAAATAACCATCTATTTTATAATCATTAATAGTTTGAGGCAATGTTATCATTAATTTATTATAAATGAGTTTTTTATTTTCAATTTCATTTTTATTTAGCATAAATTGTTCTACAAAAAACTCACTTCTTTTTGAAAGAAATTTATTAATTTGATTTAATGTTTCAACTTCTAAAAAAGAACACACCATATAAAGAATGCAGCCACTGTCCTTTAATAAATATGTTGCCTTATTCAACATTTCCTCCTGTATTGCTACCAAATTTTCTATATCTGGATTTTGATTTTTAAACAATATTTCAGGGTTTCTTCTAATTGTCCCAACCGCTGTACACGGCGCATCAAGAATTACTAAATCATACTTTGTTTCAAAATTAATATTTAATACATCAAAATTTAAAATTTTTGCTTTAAATTTTAGACGACTTAAGTTTGATTTTAATAATTTAATTCTTGGTTTACTCTTATCATTAAGTATTACTTCAATATTCTTAGACAATAATTGAAATGCTTTTCCTCCAGGGGCAGAACAAAGATCAATACATTTAATTTTAGCATCTAAAATCATATGATTTAAAGGGAAAGATGAAGAGTAATCTTGTATCCACCAATCTCCTTCTGAATACGATTCCAAGTTAGATAATTTGAGATTATCTTTTAAAAAACCAGAACTTTCTGAAGTTAAATTAACATTTCCTTCAAATGATAATAGCTTCTCCTTATTTTTGAAAACAATATGTATATTGGGTTCCTCTATAATACTTTTTAAAATTATTTTTTTTTCAGATTCATTTAAATTCAATGTATTTTTTTTGAACCAAGAAGGTAAATCTTCATAAGAAATAATAGTTTTTTTAAGCTCCTGCTTTTTATTACTAATATTTTTTAACAAAGCATTGATGAAGCCATGATATATATTTAATTTTTTTGCAATTTCTACACTGCAATTTATAACTGCATATTCTTTAAATCCTAGAAAAACAACTTGAGTAATTGCACTAATTAATAATATCAATTCATGTGATTTTGGATTTTTTTTAACAAAAGAGTTTATAATTTTTTTTGTGTACAAAAAATACCTCATTGAATTTAAACTCACATTTAAAATAAATGCTATGTCTTGAGAACTATACTTGTCTAATTTTCTTTTAATTGATGTGCTATTCATATTTAGATTGTTTTTATAAACTTCGTATAAAATATTATGAATTTCTAGCCTAATTTTTGTACCTTTTTTCATCTTGAAAATATTTATATATTTAATTTATTTTTTATTTATAATTATACTATACTGATTAACCGAAAAAAGATTTAGTAATTATGAGAGGAAATTTAGAAACCATTGTAGGGGCAATGTTTGCAGGAAAAACAAGTGAATTATTAAAAAGAATACTTTGGGCAAAGCATCAAAACAAGAAAATAGTTGTTATAAAGCCCAGTATAGATAATAGGTATTCAAATCAAAAAATTATAACGCACAATGACCTTAGTCATGATTGTTATTCCATGCAAGATTGGAACAGCGTATTAAATGATTTTAAATTTGAGAAAAATTTAGTCGATGTAGTTTTCCTCGATGAAATTCAGTTTATGAACACTAATGAAACTCTTGAGAATGTTGAAATAATTCTAAACAAAGGTATTGATGTTGTATGTGCTGGATTAGATCAAGACTCTAGAGGAAAACCTTGGGAAACATCATCGATGTTACTTGGCCTATCAGATAAAATTGTTAAAATTTATGGCTTTTGTAATGTTTGTGGAGTTGAAGCAACAAAAACTTATAGAAAAACAGAAGGCGGAAAAAGAACTCAAGTAGGGGCTGCAAACATATATGAGCCAAGGTGCTTAAAGCACTGGCAGCCAAGATAACTATTTATTTTTTCTGTTATCAACCAAATCTTTAACAACAGATGGATCTGCTAGTGTAGTTGTGTCCCCTAAATTATCAAATTCATTAGATGCAATTTTTCTTAATATTCTTCTCATAATTTTACCTGATCGTGTCTTTGGTAAACCTGGTGCAATATGAATGAAATCAGGTGTAGCGATTGGACCAATTTTTTTACGTATAGTTTTCTTTAATTCACTAATTAATTCATCAGATATTTCTTCTCCTACATTTAAAGAAACATAACAGTATAATCCATTTCCTTTGATCTCGTGAGGATAACCTACAACTGCTGCCTCTGCAACTTTTGGGTGTGACACAAATGCGCTCTCTATTTCTGCAGTACCTAAATTATGCCCTGACACTATGATTACATCATCCACTCTTCCAGTAATCCAATAGTATCCATCTTTGTCTCTTCGACACCCATCACCTGTAAAATACTTACCATTAAATTGTGAAAAATATGTTTCAATAAACCTTTTATGATCACCGTATACTGTTCTCATTTGACCAGGCCAAGATCTATTTAGACATAACATTCCTTCACACTCACCTTCCAGTTCTTCTCCTTTTTTATCTACAATACAAGGCTCAATTCCAAAAAAAGGTTTAGAAGCAGATCCAGGCTTCAATTCTATTGCCCCTGTCTGTGGTGAAATTAAAATTCCCCCAGTTTCTGTTTGCCACCAAGTATCAACAATAGGACATTGTGAATTACCAGGAACTTCAAAATACCATTTCCATGCTTCAGGATTTATAGGCTCACCAACAGTTCCTAGTAATTTTAATGATGATCTACTTGTTTTCAAAACATGTGAGTCACCCTCTCTCATCAAAGCTCTAATTGCTGTAGGAGCAGTATAAAAAATATTAACATGATGTTTGTCTATAATTTGCCAAAATCTTGAAAAATCTGGATAATTTGGAACACCTTCAAACATTATTGTTGTAGCTCCGTTTGATAAAGGTCCATAGATTATATAGCTATGACCAGTAATCCAACCAATATCAGCTGTGCACCAGTAAATATCGCCAATATTATAATTAAATATATATTCGTGTGTCATTGATGCATAAACCAAGTAACCTCCTGAAGTATGGAGCACGCCTTTTGGTTTACCTGTTGAACCAGAAGTATATAAAATAAATAAAGGATCTTCCGCATTCATGATCTCAGGTTCACAAATATTATCAACTTTATCAATTAAATCATCTAAGTATATATCCCTGTCTTCAATAAAATTAATTTTTTTATTTGTTCTTTTTATAATCAAGCACTTTTTAACATTTGGACAATTTTCTAATGCTTTATCAGTAGTATCTTTGAGTGGAATAGTTTTTCCACCACGTATTCCCTCATCTGCAGTAACAACAAATCTTGAGTCACAATCTTGAATTCTTCCAGCAATTGAATCAGATGAAAAACCACCAAATATTATTGAGTGTACCGCACCAATCCTCGCACAAGCTAGCATTACATAAGCGAGCTCAGGTATCATTGTAAGGTAAATTGTAACTCTGTCACCCTTTTTTACACCAGCCTCTTTAAGTGCATTTGCAGTTTTACATACATGATTTAAAAGTTCTTTATACGAAATATATTTACTATGATTTGGATTATCACCTTCCCAAATTATAGCAATTTTTTCTGGTTGTGTTTTTGCGTACCTATCAATACAATTGTATGATACATTTAAATCACCATCTTCAAACCATTTTATACTAACCTCTTCTTTAGAATATTTAACGTTTTTTATTTTTGTAAATTTATTAATCCATTCAATTCTATTTGCATTCCTAGACCAAAAACCATCATTGTCCTTAATAGACTCTTCATACATTGAATTATAATTTTTCTTATCTATTTTTGCTTGATCAATCCATTCACTTTTTATTTTCATAAAAATATGTCTATTACAAAACTATTAAATTTCAACAGATAATTTATAGTTGAACATTTTCATTGTTTTTTCAAATCTTTTTTCAACTTTATTTATCTGATTAAGATTCATTTGATTTTTCCATTGGTCTTTTTTTCCTATAGAAAAAAATTTACCATATTTTGTTCTCTCTTTAAAATTATCAGTTTCTTCAAATTTTTTAAATTCATTAAAATCTGTTGTCTTAATAATATTTTTAATCTTTGTTTCTTTGTTATTAAATTTGAAATTGTAATTTTTTTCAAAAAATCTAATAATTTTTTTAATAATAATTTCTTTATTATAAACTAAATCTTCATAACTGATTACAAGCAAAGGTGTTTTCCATTTTAATGATGACCAGGATATAACATGTTTATCCCAACTGCTTAAAAATGACTTTGGAACTAAATTTTTGTTTAAAATCTCAGTACCATTTTTTATATTTGGCCAATCAAGATAAGCATAGTCGTTAGTTATAAAATTAATACTTTCATCTAAGGAAATACCATTATGATTACTCCAAGAAATACTTACATCTCTAGGATCTCTAACAATATAAATTATACCCCTACTATTGTTAGCTGATGTAAATGGATTTCCATCAATTTCAAAAAGTCCTGAATGAGTTTTTAAAAAAATAAAATCTTCCTTAAAACCAAGACGGTCTTTTGATTGCAATTCTAATAAATACTTATAAAAAACTTTTAAATCAGCTAAATTATTCATATCTTCACCAAATAGTTTTTCATTTCTTTTTATTACAGTTGTCGAGTCAAACTGTGTTATATTTTTAG
>MDTG01428059.1_pt1 | contig 14144 bp, 13 predicted proteins | sample 811421 | NCBI WGS metagenome assembly MDTG01 (sample SAMN05326645, study PRJNA326480) | marine metagenome | isolation source: seawater | place: Pacific Ocean: South East | collected 2011 | reverse complement strand
TCATCTTTCGAGAAATAGTAATATGTTTTTCAATTATACAAGCTCCCATCGCAACAGATGCGACCGAAAAATCTATACCAAGCGAGTGATCAGAAAATCCAATAGGAATATCATTATATTTCTGAGATAGATAACTAATCATTCTTAAGTTAATGTTTTTAATCTTTGCTGGATATTCAGAAGTGCAATGTAATAAGGCAATTCTACTTTTCTTAAACTTTGATAATTTTACTGTTTTTAAAGCAAGATCAATAATTTTTGTATTAGAGTCTCCAGTAGAAATTATAGTAGGAATTCCAGTCTTTGTTGCATGAGCAATTAATTCAAGATTTTTTATTTCAGGAGATGCAATCTTTAGAACATCACATTTATTTTTATATAATAATTTTACAGCATTTACATCAAAAGGACTACATGCAAAAAGAATTTTTTTTTGATTGCAAAATTTTTTGATTTTTGGAACCCAATTATCTGGAAGTTCAATTTTTTTTAAAACACTGAAAGCCTTTGAATTTATAGGCACTAAATTTTTTGCTTTAAACAATTGAAATTTCACTGCATCACACCCTGCCTTTTTTGCGATTGAAATCATCTTTTTTACATTCTCAAATTTATTATTATGATTTGATCCAATTTCAGCAATTACTAATGTTTTTCCATATGGGAAAAACTTATTGTGTTTGATTTTGAAATATTTATTTTTTAATTTCATAATATTAATTATTAATTGTTTTAAGCAAAACTCTTTGTTTTTCAAATAATTTTTTAACATTAAAAAATTTTTTAGAATTAGTAATGTTTTTATTCTGATTTTTAGAACTTTTTAAATATTCAAAAATTTTATTTATCTCAACAGGTCTTAAAAAGTTTTTTTGAGTAATTATAGTTTTACAGTTTTTAAATTTTAAAAACTCTTTAATTTGAATATTTTTTAAATCTTTTCTAGTTAAAACAAGTACAAATGGCTTTTGAAAAATAGAAAAATCAAATTTGATAACCCCAGGACCACAAATGCCTAAATCAGTTTTTTTAATTTGATTAAGCATATTTTTTTTTGAGATAAAACTTAAAGTCTTTATTTTCTTTATATTTTTTTTTAAAATTTTATTCTTTTTTAAATTAAAATCTACTCTCTTTCCTGAAACAATAGTAAATTTAAAACTTTTATTAGCTAATAACCTTAAAATTTTAACACCAACATCTTCTGCGTCTGTACCACTAATTGAAATTAAAATATTTTTTATCTTAGACTTATAATTATTTACGTATTGTTTTTTTTTTAAGTTTAAAGAAAAATTATATTCGTGACCACAAAAAATTTTAGAATTTTTTGTTTTTTTTAATATTAGTCTTGTAGATGATACAGACGGTATAATAGAAATATCGCTCATGATTTTTTGCCTAACATCGTCAAAAGATATAAGTTTAATTTTAGAGTCTAAATAAAAATTTTGTATTCTATAAATTTTTTTAGAAAAAATATTTTTTTCAAATCCTAAATCCATTACCACTTTTTTAATATTATTTTTTAATAAATATTGTACTACTTTTTTGTCCTCACTATATCTTTCACCGACGTAAAAGAATTTTTTTTTACAAACTTTTTTAATAATTTTTCTATCTCCTGAAATAAACCATATTATTTTACTTTTTAGATTTGACCCCAAGCTTTCTAATCTAGAGAAATGTCCAAGCCCAACTTTCATGGAAATATGTGTTCTAAATGCTATTTTTTTGTTTGGAGCTAACATAGATAATTTCTAATTTTATAATTTTGTAAATCTATTATATATAAATTATTAATATGATTATTGCTATAAGTCAGCCAACTTTTCTCCCGTACGAAGGTTATTTTGCATTAATTAATAAAGTAGAAAAATTTGTTTTATTAGACAATGTGCAGTTTGATAAAAGAAGTTGGCAGCAAAGAAATTACTTATCAATTAATGATAATCCGAAACTAATTACAATTCCAGTAATTTCAAAGGGAAAATTTAATCAAAATATAAATCAGGTTTTGATTGATTACAAACATTTTGATGTTGATAAATTTTTGAGCACAATAGTTTTTTCATACAAACGTGAAAAATATTTTGAAGACTTTTTTTCTATTATTGAGAAAATATTTAAAAAAAAACACGAGTTCCTATGCGAGCTAAATATTAATTTAATTAAAGAAATTTGTGCCTATCTTGATATAAAAACTGAAATATTAAAATCGAGTGAGATTCGCTGCACAGATAAACTTAAAAAAACCGAGCTTCTTAAATATATTCTACTTGAGATGAAAGGAGATATTTATTATTCAACAAATGGTGCAAAAAAATACTTAGGTGAAAATAAATTTTTCCCTGATACAAGTATTGAAATTAAGTATTTTTCCTACGTGGATAAATTAAAAAGTGTAGAAAAAAAGGACGTTAATTTATCTATTTTAGATTTGATTTTTAAAAAAGGTAAAAGGGTCAAAGAGAAGTTAAATGAAAATTTTAATTTAGTGACTTAAGAATTTAATTTAAATTTTTTTTGAATATCTTTTCAACTAAATCCCAATCTTCTTGAGTATCAACGTTTATACCTCTCCATTTTGGTATTTCATATGCAAAAAATTTTAATTTACTCTTTTTAATAAAAAATTCATTTTTGAAAGCTCCAAATGTTCCTGTGTCGTAATATGTTTTTTTAAATTTTTGTGAAATTGAATTCATATTTTTTCTTTCAATTCTTGATAAATATCCTCTATTTTTATAATAAGAACATTGTATTGGAGGAGAATTTTCAGCAACTGCTAATAAAGATTTAACTTTCTTTTGTTTAAAAACTTTACTAGCTTTGATTAAATCCGTTGCTTTTATAAAAGGAGAACAGGGAAACAGATACCAAACTTCATCAAAATTTTGACCAATAGACTTATATTTTTTTATAATAAATTTAAAAACATCCATCAACGGCACTTTATCTCCTGAAAGTTTTTTATTCCTAAGGAACTTAATTTTAAGAGAATTTTTTTCTGCTAGATTCGCAATTTTATTGTTATCAGTAGAAATATGAATTTCATCAAAAAGCTTACTTTTCTTAGCAGTTTGAATAGCTAAGCTGATAATTGGTTTTCCACCTAATTTCTTGATATTCTTATTTTTAATTCTTTTTGAACCACTTCTTGCTGGGATTATTAATATTCTGGACATATTTTATAAATGTTTATTCTTAATAATTTAGTTCTTTAAAATCAATAAAATAATAGCAATGTATATACTTTATTTCCTTGATAATGTTCAAAATTTGAACATAATATGAAATTAAATATGAAAAATATATCAAAATTGAATTATGGCATCGAGGTTTATAATTTGATTAAAAAATTATGGCACTTTAATAGAAGTTTAACGGGTAAAGGACAAATACAAACATTAAGCTGTTTGAAGAATATACAAAAAAAAATCAAAATAAAAAAATTCAATTCTGGTAAAAAAGTTTTTGACTGGATAGTACCAGATGAGTGGGTTTTAGATGATGCTTGGATCAAAGACGACAATGGAAAAAAATTAATAGACTTTAAAGAAAATAATCTTCATGTAGTGGGTTATTCAACACCTATAAATAAAAAGATCAAAGGAAAAGATCTTTTTAAGAATTTACATTTTCTTAAAAACCAACCAAATGCAATTCCATACGTTACATCATACTATAAAAAAAATTGGGGTTTTTGCATAAAATTTAATGACTTAAAAAAACTTAAAAAAAATAAAATATTTAACGTAAATATTTCAAGTAAATTTAAAAAAGGGTTCCTAAGAATTGGTGAAGTTTTTATTAAAGGAAAAACATCAAAAGAAATATTGCTCACAAGTTATATTTGTCATCCCTCAATGGCGAATAATGAATTATCAGGACCAAGTTTGCTGGTTTATTTGTCCAAGTATATCGAGAAAAAAAAAAAACCTTACTTTTCTTATAGAATTATCTTTGTGCCTGAAACAATTGGCTCAATTTGTTACTTAAGTCAAAATTTAAAGAAATTACAAAAGAAAGTAGTTGCTGGATATAACCTTACTTGTATCGGTGATGAAAGAAACTATTCGTATTTAAAAACAAGAGATGAAAATACTTTATCTAATAAAACGGCAAAACATGTTTTAAAAAATATGGTAAAGAAATATAAAATCCACTCTTGGTTAGATAGGGGGAGCGATGAAAGACAATATAACCTACCAGGTATAGATATTCCATTAGGAACTTTAATGAGAACTAGATTCGGTGATTTTCCTGAATATCATACTTCATTAGATAGATTAGATATAACAGTTACAAAAAAAGGTTTGGGCGAAAGTTATAATTACGTCACCAAGGTAATAGACGCTATTGAGTCCTCAGCTATAAAGCCAAAAATTAAAACTAAATGCGAACCTAATTTAGGTAAAAGAGGCCTTTACCCTCTAACAAGCAAAAAGGATAGTGTTGGTCGAAATAAAGAGCTTGTAAACATGCTAAACTTTTTAAGTTATTCTGACGGTAAAAAAGATTTAATAGATATTTCAGAGCTTATAAATATTCCTGTTTGGGAGTCTGATGTAATTTATAAGAAATTAAAGTACCACAAATTAGTCTCATAAAAATTAATTTACTTTTTTAAAAAAAGCATTAATTTCAAAAATAATTTTATCTAAATTTTTTTTTGTAAGCCTTGTATGTAATGGTATTGACAACTGTTGCCGGTAAAATAAATCTGAATTTTTTGTAAATTTCATTAAAATCTGGTTTTTATAACTTTTGTGCATATGCATAGGTTTGTAGTGAATTTGTGTAATAATATTTTTGTTTTTTAAGTATAACATCAATTTTTTTTTTAGATAAATTTTACTATTTAAAAACTTAATTACAAAAAGGTGCCAGAAAATATTTTTGGACTCAAAATTGAGTGGCTGAAAGTAATCAGAAAATTTATTTAGTTTTTTAAGATAATAATTTACAAGTTTTTGTCTTTTATTTTTAAATTTTTTTATATGTTTAATTTGTTGCAAGCCAATTACCGCATTAATTTCACCTAATCTAAAATTTAGGCTTGGCATAATAAGTTTATATGGGTCATAAATTTTTGTACTTTTAAGACCGTGACTCCTTAATATTTTTAAATTTTTGTATAGATTTTTATCATTAGTGGTTATTGCCCCACCTTCAATTGTTGTTATATTTTTAACAGGATGAAATGAAAATGTTGTACATGAAGAATATTTTGACTGACCAACTATAATTTTTGAATTTTTGTTTATAAGTTTACTCCCAAAGCTGTGACATCCATCTTCGATTATTTTGATTTTTTTTGTTTTACAAATTTTATAAATTTTTTCTACATCAAGTACTAACCCTGCATAGTGAATTGGCATAATTAAATTGGGCCTAATATTATCTTTTGCAGCTTTTTTTAAACACTGATCAAATGTATTTTTATCAATCATGCCGTATGCATTTACATCACAGAGAATTATCTTTGCGTCTAATTGGTGCAAGATACTCATTGATGCAACAAAATTTATATTAGGAATAATAGCAATTATTTTTCTCTTTTTAAATAAAGCCAAAATGGAGAGGTACAAGGCGGAAGTTCCATTATTGCAAACTAATGAGTATTTACTCTTTGTAATATTACAAATTTTCTTTTCAAGTTTTTCACAAAACTGACCATTTGTAACAATTTCTTTTTTTAGAGATTTAAAAATAATATTTTTATCTAATTTTCTTAAATCCTGTGCACCATAGCTTATTTTCATAATGAATATTTATAATTAAAGAATAATTTTTTTCCAATTATTAAATGCTTCCTTTCTATCACCTAAAACATCTTTTTTATAGTTATCAATAATTTTATTTATTTTGTTTGACCCCCACCAAGAGTCTAGATCATAATCATTTTTCCTTAAAAAATTGCTGAGTTTTTTAGAATTACTAAATAGGATATTATTAGCTTCAAAATCTTGCAAAAGTTTATTAAATTTATTTGAATGATTGTAAAATTTTTTTTCTATCAAGCCAATTGTTGGAATATTCAAATTAATACTTTCACTGAATGTGGTCGAAAGATATCCACTTACGTGTAATTTAGTTTGTTTAAGAGTATTAAGAAAATTTTTTTCTTTATCTAAAATATTTTTTCCGAATTTGTTAATCAATCTTTCTTTGAAGTCCCATACAAGGTGATTGACTGCTCTTATTTTAATATTTTGATTATCTTTAATTAAAAATTCTGCTAAATTACATTTTTGATTTAAATCATCTAGAAATAAGGACGAAACTGGTCCATCATCTGTTTTAATTGGATAAAAAGATGTATTTGGTTGCAAGGTAACAATTATTATTTTTTTTTCTCTTTTAAACTTTTTCTTTGTAAATATTAGGTTAGGCATTTGTTTTTGATTGCCATTAATAGGTTTATGCCAGACGAATACTTTATTTGAAACGCCATTATCATGGTTGTGAATAATTGAATTCTCGGATGGCATACCACCTCCATGATACATAATAAAAAATTTCCCTCCTTTTCTGATTATTTGAGATAACCAAATTTTAAAAGTATCGTTCGAAATATAAGAACCGGTGCTAAAGACCTTTTTATAGTTGGTGTTAAATTTTTTTGCATTTTTGTAGATATCTTTAAAATCCTCTATGTAGGATTTAGGTAGATACTTTAAAATATTCAAATTTAAAAATTTTTCAAAATTATTTAATGTTTTTAACTTAATATTGTTTTCTCTTAATTTTATGTCTAGTTTATTTTTAAAATAACTATTTATGTATGGAGGATAAGAAATATTTTTTAAAAGACTTATAAGTTTTATCTTGTATAAAAAATTTATGTAGCTTAATTCAAAAAATGTTTTATTGGTTTGAAAAAAAGATAAGTTATTAATTATTTTTTTAACAAATTGAAGCAGAAAATTATTTTCAGTAAAATCATGATATTTTTTTTGCTGTTGGGAAGGTAATTTTACATTATTAATCAAAATTGTTTTTTTGAAATTATGTAATATTATATTTTGATAAATATATTGATTGTATCTAAAATCATTAAGACTGTTATATGAGAAATAATCATAGTTTCTAGAAATTATGTCTTCTAAATCAATCTTAAAAAAATTAGTTCTTACAATTAACTTTTTATTATTTTTGCAAAAAAATTTAAGATTTTCGTAACTATCAAAACTTTTAGTGATGAAAATCATAACCCAGTGCCCAATAATTAATTGCCATTCTCTTTTTGATAAGTTTAGTGAATGTAAAGTATTTAATTTTTTTGACAGAGCAACGACTATTCTGTCGTATAATTTTTGCAAATATCTAAAATCTTTTTGTCTTTTACTTTTATCTGCCCAATGGTAACTATTACAATATTTTAAGTTAACGTATTTTTCCTGATCGTAAGGTATACACCATCTACCTAAAAAAAATATTTTTTCAGATTTATCAATTTTTTTTTTATAGTTTTGAAGAATTAATAATGGTTTTTTTCTCATGAAATTATTCTTTTTCTAAAGTGTAGTTTTTAATTTTGTAAAAATTACTTGCAATTGATTTTAAAGAGGTATCGTGTGAAATAATAATAATTGTTTTATTTTTACTAATTTCTTTAATTGAGTTTAAGACCTCCATTTCTTTTTCTTTATCTAGAGCATTAGTAAATTCATCTAATATCAATATTTGTTTATCTGCATAAAGGGCTCTTGCAAATGCAATTCGCTGACCTTCCCCCCCTGATATAAGCGAGCCACTTTCACCAATTTTTTTTTGTTTTCTATTATTTTGACTGTCGTAAAAGTTATTTAACCCTGCTAATTTTATAGATTCGTTTAAATTATCAAGATTAATTTTGTAACTGGATAAAGTAATATTTTTTTCCAGAGTATCATTAAAAATAAAATTTTTTTGAGGCAAATAGTAAACCAGGCTATTAAGTGACGTGCTGCCAGGTTTTATTTCTTCATCATTTAAAAAAAATTTTCCACGATCCTTTTCAAGCAAACCTAGTATTAAATCTACCAAAGTAGTCTTTCCAGAACCACTTGGTCCAGTTATTAAAACTATTTCACCTTTTTTAATTTCTAGGTTTAGTTTTTGAAATATAGTCTTATCCTTGTAATTAAAATCAAGGTTTGAAATTTTTAGATTTTTAAAGCTTTTAAAATGATTTGGAATTTTTCTTACTTCTTCAGAATTGATAACTAATTTATACTTATCGTAATTTTTTACAGCTTCATATAATTTATTAGTAGTATCTTTTAAATAGTATAAATTGTTAGCTGAGTTAATAATACCATAAATAAGAGGCAACGCTCTAATCGAAGAAATTCCAAATATAGCAAGTAAAGCTATTGTTTCTTGACTTGAATAATAATTAGTAACAATAACGCTAAATGCTATTAAAAATATTGCTATAAATAATTCAGCTATGTATCGAATAAAAACTTTGTAGAAATTAAACTTTATATTTAAAGATTTTATTTTGTTAAAAGCGATATTTGCATCATTTATAAACATTGCATTATTTCCTATTACTTTCATTTGCTTAAATCCCTCTAAACCATATTTAATATTATCTAATGAAAGCTTATTTTGAAAATTAAGCTTCTCTCCTAATGAGGTAATCTTACTTAATAAGAATTGTTTATTAAGTAATAAAAGTAAAAAAACTAAAAAGCTTAGTAATAAAAATAATTTGTAGCTTGTATTTAAAAGCAAAAAAGAAATTAGAATAAGTAGTATTAAATCATTTAAAAGTTTTATTAACAAACTGTAAGAATTAGCAAATTGACCTGACAAAAAAGTGATTTCGTTAAAAGTCTCCGAAGAAGTTTTTTCTCTAAATTTTTTATAATCGAGACTTAAAGTACAAAAAAATATTTTATCTTTTATTTTTTTATGTAAATCACTTGATAAAAAAATGATAATAAAATTTACTAAAAGTTGAAATATAAATCTTACTATTATTATAGATGAAATTATAATTGCTGTATTGATTGCATTTAAAGAAATTGGAAAAAAATCCTCAATAAATTTTAGGTAACTTTTCTCATGAAAATTTAAGCTTGAACCTTCGACTAAAGCACCTATGAACCAACCTACAAGTCCAATTCCAAGAATTTCAAAAAAAGAACTTATCAAAAATAGAACTAAAATTGAAAAAATGACAAGTTTAGAATGACCAATTAATTTAAAAAATTTTGAAGTATGACTCATTTGTTTTCGAAAGATTATGAAATCTTTTGAATTAATTTTTTTATATCTTTTTTATTAAAAAATTTTTTATTTTCTTTACTGTTATAAGGCTGACCGGATGTGAATTTTTTAACAGGATTTATTTTTTTGTAGTAATTATAACTTCGATCAAAAATATTTTCAGGTAGAATTGCGTAATATTTTCCTAAGTCAATAGTATGATAGCTTTCACTTTGCGATATCAATTCCTCATGTAATTTTTCACCAGGCCTTTTACCAATTATCTTTATATTTTTATTAGCTATAACTTTGGCGAGATCCATAATATTCATACTTGGTGCTTTCGGAATAATTATTTCCCCTCCTTTAGCATTTTTAATACTCCATAAAACTGCCTCAACACCTTGCTCAAGAAAAATTGAAAATCTTGTCATAGATTTATCTGTTACTGTAACAAATTTTTTTTTTTTAAACTGCTCAAGAAAAAAAGGAACAACAGATCCTCTACTAGCAACAACATTGCCATATCTAACAACTGTTAGACTTAAATTATTATTTTCTCCAAACATGTTCTGGGCTGCTAAAAAAAGCTTGTCGGAGCACAGTTTAGTAGCACCATATAAGTTAAGTGGAGAGCTTGCCTTATCTGTAGATAGCGCGACAACTTTTTTCACTTTATTAATTAATGATGCCTCTAAGATATTTTGAGCACCAATTATATTTGTCTTTATAAATTCAAATGGATTGTACTCTCCAGCAGGAACCTGTTTAAGAGCAGCCGCATGTACAACTATGTCAATTCCTCTAAAAGCTAAATTAAGCCTTTCTTTATCTCTAACATCACCAAGAAAATATCTAAGACATTTAATCTTAGTAGGATTAAGTTCTTTTTGAAGTTCGAATTGTTTTAATTCATCCCTAGAAAATATTACAATCTTTTTTATTTTTGGATATTTCTTTAAGATAGTTTTAACAAAAGCTTTACCAAAAGAACCTGTTGCCCCGGTTACGAGGATATTTTTATTATTTAACATAGGGTTTTTTACCATAAAATGTTCAAAAATTGAACATTATTCTTTACAGAAATAAAATAAATGATAAGTTCAATTATTGAACAATGAAACAAATTAAAGAAGAATTATTTGAGACATTAAGAAAGGTGCATAAAAGCCCTAATTCGTCACAAAGGCATTTGGCGGAGGAGCTAGGTTTCAGCCTTGGTAAATTAAATTATTGCTTAAGAGCACTTAAAAATAAAGGGTTAATTAAGATTAATAATTTTAAAAATAACAAAAATAAATTGAATTATATGTATGTATTAACACCGAGAGGAATTTCTGAAAAAACTAAACTTACTTTAAGATTTATGAAAAGAAAAATGCATGAGTATGATGAATTGCAGAAGGAGTTAAAGAAAAAATAGTGAAAAGTTACCTAGATATTATTTACGATAAAGACAGAAAAATTCACTCAGATTACGATAAAAAATTTATAAATTATTTATCTAAAAATTTTTTCAAAGGTTCGGGTAAAATTTTGGATATAGGTTGTGGAACTAAAAGGACAATGAAGTTATTTCATGCAAATGGCTATGAGGTTTATGGTGCAGATATAGAAAAATTTCAAGAAAACGATGAGGAGGAATATGATGTGAGATACAGTAATTTTGAAAATGAAAAACTTAATTACAATGATAATTATTTTGATTTTATTTTTTGTAAATCAGTAATAGAGCATCTTAATATTACAAAAAATATTTTTAATGAGGCTTATCGAGTTTTAAAACCAGGGGGCTTAATTATTATGTTAACACCAAGTTGGAGACATACATATTGGGGTCCATTTTATATTGACTCAACTCATGTTACACCTTTTACAGAAGCATCCCTTCATGATTCTTTCTTATTTTCTAATTTTACAAACGTTAAAGTAGATATTTTTTACCAATTTCCATTAATTTGGAAATTAAATTTTCTTAAATATTTTTGTAAATTAATATCGATTTTTCCATTTCCATATTTTCCCCTTCACTTTAAAAAGAAGATCTATCCTGATTTCATAAACACTTTAATTCGCTTTTCGAACGAACCAATGCTATTTGGATATGCAAAAAAATAATATAAAAAAAATAATATTTTTTGGACTTGGTAGTGCTGGTCAAAGACACTTAAGAAATTTAAAAAAATTAGAGAAAAATATTATCGTTTATTATTATAAGCAAACAAAAAAAAATTTTGTAATAGATAAAAACTTAAAGAAAAGTAAAACTAATATAATAAAAAAATTTAATTTAAAATTAGTTAACTCACTAAATCAGATAAACTCTATCAGGCCTGATTTAGCCTTTATATGTAATCCTAGCCCACTACATATTAAATTTGCAATTTTTTGTGCAAAAATCGGAAGTCATTTATTTATCGAAAAACCAATTTCAAATAATTTTTCTAAAATAAACAATCTGACAAAAATTATCAAAAAGAAAAAACTTGCAGTTTCTGTTGGATATCAATTTTTGTTTCATCCATTAATAAAAAAAGCTAAAGAAATTATTGATAATAAAAAATATGGCAAATTACTTTACGGAGAAGTCATAATGAACGAAGATATCAGAAAATATAGAAAATATGGAAAACCTTCCGATTTGCTTGTTACAAAAAAAAAGCAAGGAGGAGGTATCCTTCTGGAACAATCACACGACTTGAGCTCTTTACTTTGGATTATAAATGAAAAACTCGAGGTAATTTTTTCCCAAATGTACAGGCATAAAAACTTGAACTTTGAAAAAGGAGTTGAGGATAGTGCTCATGTAATACTTGAGGCAAAAAAAAAATATGATTGTATGTTTTCTTTATTATTGTCAAGTTTTGATAAAAAAAAAGAAAAAAAGTTTTTATTTTTTTTCCAAAAAGCTAATTTAGAGTTAGATTTGATTAAAAATACTTTAGTTATAAGGGAAAAAAATGGAGATAAAATTTATAAAGTAAAAATATTAAGAAATAAATTATTTATATTACAATTAAAAAATTTTATAAATCAATCATCAAAAAAGGAAAAGTTAGATAGAAGCTCTTTCAATAATTCTCTTTTAACACTAAATACAATACTAAAGATAAAAAAAAATAAACCTTTAACAATCTAATGTTTAAAAAGAAAAAAATTTTTGCAATTATAACCGCTAGGGGCGGATCAAAAAGCATCCCAAATAAAAACATAAAAAAGATAAATGGAAAACCTCTGGTGTATTATTCAATTAAAACCGGGCTCGAGTCGAAATTAATTGATAGAGTTATTATGAGCACTGACAGTAAAAAAATAATGTCAATAAGTAAAAAATATAATTGTGAAACACCTTTTTTAAGGCCAAGAAAGTTTTCGGGTGATAGGTCAACGGATTTGGAGGTATTTAATCATCTAGTACGTTGGTTAAAAAAAAATGATGAACTACCCTCATATTTTGTACATTTACGACCAACTCATCCAATAAGGGATATAAATGAAATTGATAAAGCTATTAAAAATATTGTTAAAAGACCTGAATATGACTCTTTAAGATCATTATCAGTTTCCAAAGAAACACCTTATAAAATGTGGATAAAGAAGAACAATCAAGTAACTCCAATATTGAAATTTAAAAAATTACGAGAGTCCCATTCAGTGCCAAGACAATTATTACCCATCACTTATTGGCAAAATGGATACGTAGATATAATTAAAGTTGACACCATTATCAAAATGAAATCAATGGTGGGGAAAAAAGTAATGCCTTTCTTAGCTTGTAAGGAAAGCCACGATATTGATTATAAAGATGAATTAAAATTTGTTAATAAAAATTTCTTTAAAATCAAGTATTCCAAAAAAAAAGTATTTAAAACACCAGCATAAAATGAACGAATTTAATTTAAAAAATAAAATAATTATATTAACTGGCTCAGAAGGCCTCTTGGCTCAAAATTTCATACAATCTATCTTAAAATTTGATGGGAAAATCATTTTAATAGATAAAAAGAAACGTTTTAAAAGAAGTAATAAAAAACTATTTTTCTACAAGTGTAATTTAACATCAGAAGTAAATGTAAAAAAGACCTTTCTAAAAATTTTTAAAAAATTTGGAGCGCCAGATGTTTTGATTAATAACGCTGCGCTAAATCCTACGCCTAAAGAGATAAAAAAACACGACTTTTCTCTGGAAAATTTTAGTAAAAAATATTGGGATGAAGATATTAATAGTAGTCTAACATCAGCTTTTTTGTGCACAAAATATTTTGGAAAAATTCAATCAAATAAAAATCGATGTATTATTAATATAAGTTCAGACCTTGGATTAATAGCTCCCAATCAAACTATTTATCAAAACAAGTATACAAAAAAATTCTTTAAACCGGTATCGTATTCAGTTGTAAAGCATGGAATTATAGGATTGACAAAATATACTTCGACATTTTGGGCTAAGAATAATATAAGATGCAACGCTGTAGCATTTGGCGGTGTATATACAAATCAAGAAAAAAGTTTTGTTAAAAAATTGAATAAATTGATACCCTTAGGACGCATGGCAAAAGTAAATGAGTATAATTCAACAATAATTTATCTTATCTCTGATGCATCATCCTATATGAATGGATCAGTATTAGTTGTAGATGGAGGAAGAACCGCATGGTGAAAAAGAAAATAATACAGAGATTGAATAAACTTAAAAATAATTGGGAAATAGAAAATAAATTTCATCAATTTGTAGATAAAAGCAGATTTATGAAATTTTTAAATCATTATGAACTTTTAAAAAAAAGTAAAAAAATAAAAGGAGATATTATTGAATGCGGTGTTTTAAAAGGCAATTCTTTGATTAGATTTTTAATTTTTAGAGATTTTTTAAATTTAAAAAAAAAAGTTTACGCTTTTGATGCTTATGGGTCTTTTCCAGTGAGTTACAAAAAAAC
>MDTG01341547.1_pt1 | contig 14144 bp, 11 predicted proteins | sample 811421 | NCBI WGS metagenome assembly MDTG01 (sample SAMN05326645, study PRJNA326480) | marine metagenome | isolation source: seawater | place: Pacific Ocean: South East | collected 2011 | reverse complement strand
TAATTATTTATTGGTAAATTTTTTCATTATTAATAATAAAAAATAAACCAAATGCGCGTTTTTTATTTTACATGCAAAATAGAATAATTTCCAATGTAATTTTAAATGATAAAAATTAAAATCATCATATACATTATTAAATAAATCACTATTTAAATGAGTTGAAATAGTATTTATTCTTTTATTATGTGGAACATCAATTTTGGGATTTACCTCACTTAATCCAATATTCATCATTGAAATAGCAATTCTGTTATTTAAAGCTCTGAAATAAATTTTATCTTTATTATTAATTCTCAAATATTCAAACATATATTCAAATAATTTTTGAAACCTATAGAAAAGTTGACTTGACTTATTACTTTTTGTTAATGAATTAGGATTATCTTTTCTATAATGATATAGAGCTTCGTTTAAATAATAAACATTATTAACAACACCAAAACACTCTAATGCAAAAAAGATATCCTCTGATCCAATTAATTTTGTATCAACAAATGAAATATTATTTTTTTTTATCTTTTTTGCTGAATATAATTTACCCCAATTAGAAATAAATGAATCAATTAATTGAGGGGATCTCATTTCAAAATTTATTGGACCACAAATTCTTCTATGCAAATCAGCAAGATTTTTGCCTTCAAATAAAATATCTTTATTAAAAACATGATTATATATTTTACTCTTATCTTCAAATTCCTTGAAAAAATTAAAAAAAACAAGATCAATATTTTTACTTTCTGCAACAAAAATTGCTTTGGAAATTGTATTAATATTTAACCAATCGTCTGAATCAACAAACATAATATATTTTCCATTTGAATATTCAATGCCACTATTGCGCGCAAATGAAACACCTTTATTTTCTTGAGACAATACAATTATTCTTTTATCATCATTAGAATAATTTTTACATATTTCTAATGAATTATCTGTTGATCCGTCATTCACTAAAATAATTTCTAAATTAGAATAGGTTTGATCTTTAATTGAATCAATACAATTTTTTAAATATAACTCAGCATTATATATTGGAACTATTATTGAAACAAGAGGTTGATTCTTTAACATAATTGAATGAAATTAATAAGTTCAGAGATAATTTTTTTTTCATTAAATTTTTGGTTTATTAACTTAGCTTTATTTGACATAAGTTCTCTTTTTGATTTGTTTTGTATTAAATCATCAATCGCATTTGCCATAGCTTGAATATTATTATTATCAACAATTATTCCATCAGAACCATTTTTTATAATATCTCTAGGTCCTGCAATAAAATCAAATGCAACTGCAGGAAGTCCTAATGCCATAGCCTCACACAATGCATTTGGAAAGCCTTCGCTTCTTGAAGTAATGACAAAAATTCCAGATTCTGAATATACTTTATCTAATTCATCAGATGATAATTTTCCTAGAAAAGAAATTCTATTTTTTAAATTTAAATCTTCAATTTTATTTTTATATAAAAAATCACAAAAATCTCCACCAACAACATTTAATTTCCAATCTTTATTTTCTAATAAATTCATAATATCAGGTAGTCTGTCAAATCCCTTTAAATGATCATTTACCCTTCCTACTGCTAAAATTATATTTTTTCTAATATTTGAATTAAAAGTTTTGACTTTTCTCAAAATATTAGGAAAAATTAGAATCGGAATTTTTTCTCCATAATATTTTTTTTGATGCTCAGATGCTATTTTAGTTTGGGACAAAATTCCATGTGGTTTTATAAAATAAAAAACAACATTTGTAAAAAAATCAATAAAAAGTCCAGGTTTATAAAAAGGACTTGATCTTTCAGAAATAAATACCTTTTTTGAAAGAAACAAATTAGATAATAATGTCAATGCAGAATATAACTTATTAAAAACAATAACATTTTTTATAGGATGATTTTTTAAAATTGATCTTAGCCATAGAATTGTTTGAATTAAATTAAGTTTTTTATAATTAAAATTTGGCTCAATGAATTTCACTCTTTTGTCTAAATAAAAAAACTTTTCTTGATTAAAAAGGGAAATATAAATACAATTATGACCCTGAGAAACTAAACTATTAGCCAGATTAGCACTTGCACGTTCCATACCTCCCATTTTCAAAGACGGCCCAATGACAAAATAAGATGGCTTATGGTTAACCATTTATTTTACTGAAATCTGAAACAATTTCATTTAAATATTTTTCATTATTACAATCTTTAACATTACGACCACCACTTGCCTCGCTTGTATATTTACCTTTAACTATAACTTTTTCGGTTGCATTCATCAAAAACCATTCATATTCTATATCTATATTACCGATATCAAGCGCTCTATAACCGGCAATTGTAAGGTCATATGCAAGAACTGTAGCTGTAGACCCTAATGCTAATAAAATTAAAGTATCTTTTTCAAATTTTTTTGCTTTATTAAGAAGAATATCATAATTATCATAAGCATTATGTCTTGGTCCTAATATTCTTTTTACAGATTTTGCTTTAGCAAATAAATCATTCCCTACTCCTAATCTACTCTCATTTCCCTCAATAATAAGAATATTCATCCCAGCCCATAATCTTTTTATTTTTTCTATATAAATTGAAGATTTTTCCTTATTCAAAAAATCCATATAAAATCTTGTAAAAGAAGAATTATAATATGGTCTATTAAATTGTAAAAAATTTTTAATACGAGGATAAATCCAAGCAATTTGCCCTCTCCAATATGCTTTTAAAGAAAAAGTCATATTTGTTATTTTATTATAACCATGTGGTAATCCAATTAAAATTTCAGGATGGTTAGATCGTAAAACCTCTTTTAGTCTTAAAAATAAGTCATTATCATATCTTTGATAAGGCATGTCAAATTTATCAAGCATATATAAAAACTCACCGTCTCCGAATCTACAAATTGATTTTTTTTCATTTAAAAGAGTCTCTATAGTTTCATCAATAGATTTAACTTTTGGCATCTTATATAATATAATTACTATATAATAAGCGTATGAGAGAAGATATTTCGCAACTTTTCTAATGGGCCGAAAAAAAGAACCATATATATATTTACTTTTCATTTTTTAAAATAAAATTTAAGTTTTCACCCATATTTAATTTATCAATAGTCCAAAAAATTGGTAACATTATTAATTGTAAAATTTTTGATATTTTCTGTGAAAATAATAAAACTGAATATTTTGAATTATTTAATGTTGAAACTTTTTGAGTAGTTTTTACTTTTTGTTCTCTACTAATTATCTTATTAATTAAAGATTTAATTGACATTGAGGAAAAAATTGCATTAACAAAATTATATAATGATTGTCCAGAATGACTAGTCGTTATTAACTTGGCAGTAGAATCATTTCCAAGTAGTTCTTTAATAGTTGTTATTGAAAAATAATTTAAATGACCCGGAGGGCAAAAAACTGGATAGTGTCTACCAAATATCTTAATACCAATAGAATTAACATTAGGTGTTTCAATGATAATAATCCCATTTTTAGATAAATATTTTTTTGCTTGAGTTATAAAATCTATTGGGTTGATAACATGTTCAATAACATGATGAATTATAATAACATCAAAACTTTCTTGATAATTTATTGGGGGGAATTCTGCCTCATACATTTTTATGTTGTACCATTCTTTTGCAAGATTGACAGCATCGCCAGACAACTCAGAACCAATAACATCATATCCTCTTAACTTAAGACCATTAAGATAATAACCAGTTGAACCTCCTATTTCTAAAATAGTTTTTGCTTCTGGATTATATTTTTTTATGTCTTTATAAATCCCTTTTGAATCTTTAATACATCTTTTGTCAGTAAATTTATAGAATCTTACACTTGATATACTATTGTAATAATCAATTAAAAAATCAATTTTTGGACGTGGAAATGTGAATTTAAAGTTACATTTCAAACATTTAGCTAAAGAATAGTTATTTCTTAGAACATTATGTTTAATATAAATATCATCATATTTACAAAGAATACATTTTTTCAAGACATTATGTTGTTTCATTATTTTTTATTAATTAAATCATCTATTATCCATTCACAAGGATCAAAACTTCCTTCATGCCAAAATAATTTTTCATCCCAATAGCCAGGACATGGCAAGTATCCTAGTTTATCAAAACCATAATTCACCTCTACAATTAAAGGAATATTTTTTTCATCAAAAACAAAATCATAAGCAATACATTGAGATTTTAACTTTTTATTAACATCAAAAGATATTTTCACACATCTTTCATCAATTTGAGTCTTTTCATAAATAATTTTCCCTCCGCCTGAAGCCCTAAAGTCATTTTCTCTAACTAATCTTTTAATAGCAAATGCCCTTTTACCAATTACTATAATGCGAATATCAAAAGTATTATTTGGAATAAAATCTTGAACAAGTAAATACCCTGCATCATTACCAGCTTGATTAGCAAATTTTGTAGAAACAACTAATCTCCTAAAACTTTTTAAAAGATCAATTAAGTTACTTGTCCCCTTAAAATACTTGCGTGAAATCTCTTTTAAATCATTAAATCTATTGTATTTACTAAAGCCTTTACTGAATGCTTTTGAAATTATTTTTTTTGCATGCTCTTTTGATTTTATTAAGGAAACATTATTTGAACCTGCACCACCTTTAAGCTTAAATACTTTAGGAAAACTTGTTTTATTAGCCCACTCAAAAGCATCATCGCTAGAATAAAAAGCGTAAGTTTTAACAAATGGAGCACCTATAGATTCAAGTAAATATTTTTGAGCTAACTTATCATCAAAGTGCCAACCAGTATTAAAGTCTGGAAAAACTTTAATGCCAACCTGTTGTAAAGAAAAATTTAAGCTTTTAGCAAAATGAAAATCTTCAATTTTTGTATGATGATAATTAAACAAAAAAATAGCACATTCATTTAGTTGACTAATGATATTAGTGTCATAAGCATTAACTAATTTAAAATCAATATTATTTTCTTTGCAATAGTTGACCCAATTTGGCCTAAAAGAAGCTTCCCCAGATTTATGTATATAAATCATAAAATTTTGTTAATTCAAATTTATAAAAAATCTCATACTTGTTAAATATTTTTCTATAATAATCTAAAATACTTTACTGAACATTAAAACTATATTTCCATAATTGAAAAGATGAAATAATCCATAAAGATTCTATCTCTCGATTACTTATAGAGTTAATATTTTTTACCCATTTTTCTATTAAATTATAATTAAAAATTTTATCTTCTTTTAGTCCAGGTAATATTATTTCTGAAATTAAGTCTTGATATTTTTTAGAATTCATAAACTCCTTCAGAGGAATACCAAATCCCATTTTAGGTCTAAATGAAAAATCTTCTCCAAATAGATCTTCACAATATTTTTTTAATTGAAATTTATTATCTACCTTTTTTGTTTTTGGGTTAATTCCTTTAAAATTCTCTTCAGGTTGTGAAAAAGACCATTCAACAATTTCATTATCTAAAAAAGGTACTCGATTTTCTATACTATGTGCCATTGACATTTTATCTTGACGCATTAATAAATCTGGAATATAAGTTTTAATCTCATACTTGACTTGTTTATCAAAATCACTACCTTTTAATTCATTATATATTTCTAATCTGTTTGAAAGAGCCTTTTTAACATTAAAATTTGGATAAAGTTTGGCAGCTATATCTAAATGCATAAATGAGCTTGATAAAACAACTCTTTCTGCTTTCTTTAGAGACACCTTTAAAAGGTTGATCGGGCTTTTAGAAACTCTAAGTTCATATAATAATTTTTTATTTTTATAAAACTTATCATATAAAAATCTAGCATATCCTCCGAAAACTTCATCAGCACCCTCACCACTAAGCAATACTGTAACATGTTTTTTAGCTTTTTCTGAAAGCAAAAGAATACCGATTGTATTTGGATGATTGATAGGAGAATCAAGATGCCAAGTTGCATCAAGTATATTATCTAAATAAAATTTTTCATCTAAAATAAATTTGTGAGCTAAAACTCCAGTTTCTTTTGTAACAATATCAATATATTTTTCTTCACTGAATTTTTCATTTTGAAAAACTATAGAAACACTTTCCATTCCTTTACCGTGTGAAATTCTATTTGCTTCATAAGTTATCAAACTAGAATCTACTCCACCGGACAATTGACAGCCCAATTTAACATCGCTAACTAATTGTCCTTGAACTGATTTAGATAGTAGACTTTCAATACTTAAATGTAAATTACTTTCTTTATTAATTAGCTTTAACCTGTCATAATCATTAACATCAAAATACTTTACACGTTTCTGAAAACCATTAGCATCTATTTTTATAAAGTGACCTTGGCTAAGATTTATTACATTTTTAAACAATGTATAATTAATATTGTTTCTAAAAAGCAAATATTCACTCAACATGTCTCTATTTAGTTCGGCAACAAAGCCATCTAAACTATAAAAACTTTTAATTTCTGAAGAAAAAGCAAAAACATCTTCATTTTGATAAATATAAAATGGCTTAATTCCGAATCTGTCCCTGCCAAAATAGATTGATTTTTCGTTTAGATCAACAATGACAATAGCAAACATTCCATTTAACATTTTTATCATTTTCTGATAGCCAAATTTTAAATATAGATTTAAAATAACTTCTGTATCGGTATAGCTATTAAAAAAATATCCATCACTAATTAGTTCATCTCTATATTTATTAGCATTATAAATTTCACCATTAAAAGCAATTGTAATCATGCCAGTTTTATCAGACATTGGTTGATGTCCATTAGAAGACAAATCTTGAATACTTAGTCTATTAAAACCCAATATTCCTGAATAATTATTATCTAAATCAAGAAGATTATTAGAAACTGATTCTCCATTTTTATTATTTAAATCGAAAGCATATATTCCAGAATCATCGGGGCCCCTATGCTTTTGAGATTCTAACATCTCCTTTATTTGTTTATTTGATCTTATTTTTTTGTTATTTTTTAAAAAATAACCAGCTATTCCACACATATTAATTCTGTTAATTTATCTGAAGAAATAAATTCAACATCAGGCCATTTTAAAATAATTTTTTTAAGCAAAATAGATAACTTTTTTAGATTTTTATCGCATAAATCTTGATTTATTGTACCAATAAAATTAAATCGATGAGAACTTATAATTGCAGGCTTATTCCATTTAAAGGCAATTTCTATTTCTCTCAAACATTTATCAATCCAATCAATTTCTAAATCACTAGAAGGTTCAAAAATACAATTTCTAACGAGAAATTTTATATTTGAATTTTTACTTTTCTGTCCTAAAAAGTGATATTTTTTTTCTCGTTTATTACTTTTCCAATTAACAGAATGTTGTATAAACATACCTTGCATTGATTTAACACCTTTATTGGAGAAAGTAGGTTCTGACGCAGAATGCCAAGTATAGCATGGGGCAATTACTGTCTTACTTTTATAGCCCCATAAATTTTCAAATATCCTTAATCCATCAACAATTATGGAATCTAAATATTCCTTTTCAATTTTGTTTGAAATACTAAATGCATCTGCAAAACCTTCTTTGCATCCTATATTTTTTTTATAATTAAATGTAAACATCTCTAAATCAAAACCATAATTAATATCAGGATTCTTATCCTTCAGGGCTTGCATCCAACTACTAACATTAACATGTTCTCTACCATGAAATTGCGGAATAAACAAGCCAAGTTCAATCCCTTTTTTATATAAACTATAAACATTTGAACTATGAGGATATTTTTTTAATGTTTTAGTAAATAATTCATACTCATATGATTGATAATCGTTTGCTCTTATCTTATTAAAATCGGGATTAGCAACAATATTATTAGCTGTAATTACTGCATTATTTCCATTTTTGTCTTTAGCTAAAGACAAAACTTCAAAAAGAGCAATTAAATCTTTATCTCTTTCTAAACTATCATTTAATGTAAATTGACAATCCTCAATAGGATAATTCTTTTTTCTTAAATGCATTAATGTGTTTTTTGAGGGTGTCCTTATCGAACCCCAATCATCAGATTCAATAACAATATATTTTTTATTGGTTCTCCAACCCAAAACATTTATTCCATTTTGTAAAATTTTTTGCTTTATTTCTAAATAATTAATCATATTATTTTTTATTTAAACAAGTCAATCAAGGAAAAATTAGAATCTATTAAAAAAATATTAGTAATTGGATTTCCTATTATTGACGCAATACTAATAGTATCAAAACCAATCCTAATTTCAACTACAATAAACATTATTAGTAAAAATGAAATAAATCTATAAATTTTTGGAAATTGATTTCTTTCAAATAAATATTTCCAGAATTTAAGCCCTATAAATATCATAAAAAAACAACCTATATTAAAAAATCTATCTAGTGGTTTAATGTCAAATACTAAATTGGAAAAGCTAAGTATAATAAAACTTAAAAAAAATAAATTTCTATTTAGTTCATTTTTCAAAAAGTCTTTATACTTCAGATAAATTAGTAAAAACATTAATTCAAAAGCCACTAATAATAGATTGTAACGAAGTTTAACATAAAAATTAACATCTACGTTATTAAAGACATTTACTCTGTCTAAATAATCGATTGAAGTATAGCCAATATATTTAGCCTGAAAACCTGCGGGCAGATAATTTATTATTTGATCAAGCGCATGTATATTTATATTTGACAATAAAAATGTTGTGAGGAAAATAATATTTGCTAAAAATAATTTTTTTGGTGATAATGAATAAATAAATAATAACACAACAGTTAAAACAAAACTAAAATGGGCGAAAATTGATAAACAACTAATTAAAAGGTATTTTTTATTTCCTGAATAAAAAAATCTAAGTGCTCCAAAGATAAATATTTGAGCTGCTGCCCAGAAGCGAAATGCATTAATATTCCAAAAAGGAATAATTAAAAAAAGAGCCATGAACCATAGTATATTATAATGATTAATTCTAAGATTAATTTTTTCAATTATAAACCAAATATTATTTACGTAAAATAAACCAAAAAACAAGCCCCAAACAACTACCATCCATCTATAATCATCTGTGATAATCGATACAAAAAAAACCATTATATGCTCTAGAAAATCAGCATTTTGATGATTATTATCATTCGAATATAAAGTACCAATTAAATCTGTAATAGAGAAATTAGTTAATGATGCATAGTAATTAAAAAAATCTATACGTCTAAAAAAATCAATATTTACTTCTCCAGATGGAAAGGTAACTGTAAAAGCATAAAAAAGTATATAAACTAAAACATAATATTTTGAAGAGTTTTTTTGATAATTTTTTAAACCAATCAATAAACATAAAAATGGAGAAAATAATGCAAGCAAAAGAATCATATTACTTAATATTAAAAAATGGAATTTTATTAATTACATACTCTCTTATATTTATTTTTTTATTTAAAAAATAATATGATAATGAAACAGAAGTAAAAATAAACGGAACACTCAAATATAAAAAATATTTATTTGCATCAAATAAGATAATGATAAATGCAAACCCAAGAAGCAAAGAATGAATGCAAAATATTTTAATTTTATCCTTTTCAATATTAAAATTATAATTGTATTTCAAAACAAAAATGATAAAAATCATATTAAAAATTGTTGCTATCAAAAAAGAATAACCTAAGCCTACAATTCCATAATTATTATAAAACAATAAACTAAGACCTAAGAAAACTAAATTAAAAATAAATTCATTTAAAAAATATAATTTACTATTTTTTTTAACCAATAAAACATATGAAAGAGGCCATATAAAAGCCTTAAAAAATAGCCCAAGCATACCTAATTTCACCATATCGGATAGAATTAAGAATTCTCTAGAGTATAAAAATAAAATACATTCAGAAGCGAAAAATAAAAATATCATTACCATTGGCGCTATCAATAAAATTGCAATTTCTATTTGTTGATTAACTGTAAAGTTAAATATGCCCTTTTTATTTGAATGAGCAGACAGCCTAGAAAAATATTCTGGCTCCATAGCCTGAAATATAATTCCAGTATATCCAAAAATAATAACAAATCCCGCATTATATAACCCCACTTCATCTAAGCCTCCAGCTCTTACTATAAATGCATTTAAAACTAATGTGCTAATTATTGGCATTAACCTAGTTAGACTGATACTTGTACCAAGATTGAGTAATTCTTTGCCATACTTAACAATTCTCTTAGATGTAATATCAACTTTTTGAAACTTAATATGCTTTACATAATATAAATTGATGAGTGGAGGTATTAATGAACTAATAATTATTGTAGCTGCAACGCCACTAATACCATAATAATAAAATATTATTATTGAAAATAATGCAATTAGGGCTCCTGAAATAATATTTGATATCGCATATTTTTTAAAATATTTTAAAGATTGTAATATAACAAATTGTCCTGTGTTTATTTGAGCTAATAGTAATGTGCAGCTTATGATAATAAAAGTGATTGTGTAATTACTATTATCAAATGCTATTTTACTTAAATATTTTGAAAATATAACCACTAAAAAAAGCCCCAAACTTCCAGTAATAAAAGCCAGTCTCCAATAAGTTTTAACAATTCTAGATAATAAATAATTATTTTTAAAACTATGTACTTTCGAAATATTTTTTATTGCAATTGTTCCAAAACCAAAGTTTGAAATTGTACCAATTAATCCTGTCACATTAGTTAATGAATAAATCAGCCCCAATCCAATTGGACCAATCAGGATAGCCGTTATCTTTGATTTTATTATTAAGATTAAAATAACTATAACCTGAGAAGCACCAATAATTGTTGTGTCTTTTAAGATGCTTTTAAAATCATTTTTATCTTTCACTTTCACTTTCACTTCAACTTTACTTTTAACTAATTACGTATTAAAATCAAAATAGTTTTATATAATTTTCATATAAATCTTATAATCTCATACAATAGCCTAAATAATACGCTTACTTAATCAATATTTTTCTATTCATTAAACCCCACGATTTTGCCGGTTTCATTTTTTGCAAATAATTAGTTATAAATTGCCATCCACAATTTTTTCATCTAAAATCGATTTAACATCATAGATTATTGCATTTTCTTTCTTAAATATTGATAAATCAATATTTTTAAATTCATTATGAGCAACAGTTAAAACAATAGCATCAAACTTTTCTTTTGGCAATCCTTTTACAGAAACTAAACTATACTCATGCAGAACCTCCTTTTCATTTGCCCAAGGATCAAATATTGTTACATTCACTCCATATTGTTTTAGTGCTGAAATCACATCTACTATTTTAGTATTGCGAACATCTGGACAATTTTCTTTAAAAGTGATACCTAAAATTAGAATTTCAGCACCTTTAATTTTAATATCTTTCTTTATCATGGTTTTTATCACCTCAGAAGCAACATAGTCTCCCATACTATCATTCATTCTACGGCCTGCTAAAATAATTTCAGGGTTATACCCATATTCTTGTGCTTTCTGAGCTAAATAGTAGGGATCTACACCGATACAATGACCGCCTACTAAGCCCGGTTTGAAGTGAAGGAAGTTCCATTTTGTGCCAGCTGCTTCAAGTACATCATAAGTATTAATATCCATCAAATTAAAAATTTTAGCCAACTCATTAACAAATGCAATATTGATATCTCTTTGAGAATTTTCAATTACTTTTGCCGCCTCCGCTACTTTTATGGCAGGTGCTAAATGAGTTCCTGCTGTGATGACAGATTTATACAAATTATCAACTTTTAAGCCTATTTCGGGTGTAGAACCAGAAGTTACTTTTAAAATTTTCTCTACTGTATGCTCTTTGTCTCCCGGATTGATACGTTCGGGTGAATATCCTGCGTAAAAATCTATATTAAATATTAGTCCAGAAACTTTCTCCAAAACAGGAATGCAGTCTTCTTCAGTGGCTCCAGGATAGACTGTTGATTCATAAATTACGATATCTCCTTTTTTTAAAACAGCACCAACAGTCTCACTCGCTTTTATCAGTGGAGTTAAAATAGGTCTATTATTCTTGTCAACTGGAGTTGGAACGGTTATAATATAATAATTACAATCTTTAATTTTCTCTAGTTGATTCGTGCAGTACAAACCATTAGATTCTAAAACATCATCAACTAAAACAGATTTCAAAGTTTCATTTTCAACTTCTAACGTTGAATCTAAACCGGAAATTAACTCTGATATTCTTACAGAGTTAATATCAAAACCAACAACTGGAAATTTTGTTGCGAATAATCTTGCTAAAGGTAAGCCAACATATCCCAGTCCAATAATTGCTATTTTATCTTTTTTCATTTGTTATAAATTTTTCCAATACCATTTAACAGCCTCTTTCAATCCTTTTTGTAAAGAAAACTGTGGGTTATAATTCAATAATTGTTTTGCTTTTTCAACACTTGCATGAGAATGTGGAATATCTCCTGCTCTATTAGGACCATAAACAACCTCAACATTTGATATTTTAGAATCAAGTTCAGATAAATACTCTTTTAAGTATCCCATTAAATCATTCAACGTATTTCGATCACCATAAGCCACATTATAAACGGTATTAATCGATTTTTCATTAGTTGTCACCAAGCTTAATAAATTTGCTTGTATTACATTATCAATGTATGTGAAATCTCTTGAATAATTCCCATCCCCATTTATTACGGGAGACTCTCCTTTCATCAATTGACTTACAAATTTTGGTATTACGGCTGCATAGGCACCATTTGGATCTTGCTTTCTTCCAAATACATTAAAATATCTAAGCCCTATTGTTTCTAATCCATAAGATGCCGAAAAAATGTCAGCATATAGTTCATTTACATATTTTGTTATCGCATATGGAGATAATGGTTTTCCAATAACATCTTCAACTTTAGGCATAGTTTCAGAGTCTCCATAAGTAGATGAACTCGCTGCATATACAAACCTTTTAACACCATTATCTCTTGAAGCAATTAGCATATTTAAAAAACCACTCACATTTACCTCATTAGATGTAATCGGATCTTTAATTGATCTAGGAACTGATCCTAATGCTGCCTGATGCAAAACATAATCAACACCAATAGTTGCTTTTAAACAATCATTTAATTTCCTAATATCTCCTTCAATTAATTTAAATTTTGAATGGTTTAGAAGTTGTTTTAAATTTTCTCTTTTACCAGTTGAAAAATTATCAAGACAAATAACTTTATTTTCTTTTTCAATTAAATATTCACATAAATTTGAACCTATAAATCCTGCTCCACCGGTAACAAGAATAGTCTTATTATTTAAATTAATTTTCATTTACTTTTTCGATTTTTGCCAATTCCATGCTGAAATTAACGCCTCTTTCGTAGACCTACATACTCTCCAACCAAGAACATTTTTGGTTTTATTTCCATTTGAATATATTTTTTCTATATCTCCTACTCTTCTTGGTCCTATTTTATAATTTAATTTTAAATTATTAACTTCTTCAAAGTCATTAATGATATCTAAAACACTTAAGCCATTTCCAGTTCCAACATTAAAAACTTCTTTTACATTATTTTGCAATAAAAAATCTAAAGCATTTACATGCGCTAAAGCTAAATCCTGAACATGAATATAATCTCTAACACAAGTTCCATCGTGAGTATTGTAATCATTTCCATTAACAATTAATTTTTCTCTTAATCCACATGCAACCTCAGTAACTATTGGAACTAAATTACTTGCACGATCGTTTGAACAATCACCGATTAGTCCAGAATCGTGTGATCCAATTGGGTTAAAATACCTTAACGAAACACTATTACACAAATTTTTATTGATTAAGATTTCGCACTTTTGTTTTGTTTCAGCGTAGGGAGATTCGGCTTTTTTAAAGGGAGCACTCTCATCAACCGGCAATTTATCGGGCATACCATAGACCGTACATGAGGATGAAAAAATTAAATTCTTAAATTCATTTTTCTCTAAACATTTTAATAAAACTTCAGTAGAACCAATATTATTTTTGTAATATTTTTGTGGGTTTTTAACAGATTCTTCAACTGATTTAAATGCTGCAAAATGAATACAGGCATTTATATCATCATGAATTTTAAAAATATTTTCCATTTCATTTAAATCAGTGCAATCCACTTTGTGAAACGGAATATCAGTCTTTA
>MDTG01145152.1_pt1 | contig 14144 bp, 27 predicted proteins | sample 811421 | NCBI WGS metagenome assembly MDTG01 (sample SAMN05326645, study PRJNA326480) | marine metagenome | isolation source: seawater | place: Pacific Ocean: South East | collected 2011 | reverse complement strand
TGCTAAGGCAAACACAGAGGAGAACAACAACGATGGAAAATTTCACAACTTATGAGTATGTACTAACCCTTCCGCTTCCAAATCATTGCGAGAAAGAAAGCCGTGATTTAACGTTCAAGACGTTTGAGAAAGCTGTTAAAGAACTTAATCACCACAATACGTTTATGACTACCGAAGGCTTTGAAAGCTTAGTCGTAACGGAAGCCGCCATCAAAAAGCAGCCTGTCGAAAATGGCTACGCAAATCACATCAATTATTCCGACGTTAATCCTTACGAAATCGTTAGAGTTGTTTCAGAAAAAACTATCGAAATTCGAGAAATGGATACTGAAAGTGGCGAGTGGGATGCTGAGTGGGTTTCCGGCGGTTTCGCAGGACATTGTGTTAATCAAGACAAGCAGCAGTGGAAGATCACTTCTAACGAAGAAACCCCCACTACTCGAATTCGATGGTCAGAAGCTAAGCAGCAATGGCAGGCTCACGGCATGAGATTCAGTCTCTCGACTCAGCCAGTTAAGTTTTACGACTACAACTTTTAATCTCCGGGGGGCGGAAACGCCCCCATACAAACAAAGGTAACGATAATGAAAGTACAAGTAACAATGACTTTAGATCTCAACCGGAAAGACATGAAAAGCTATATGAAAGAAATGGGTTGTGACGAGGAGACTGTGGGTGACTATGTCCGGTCTTACACGGTGTCTTGTATTCCCGAAATGTTGTCACAAAATTTGAGCGATAACGGGTACGAGTCGGAAGTCACGCTCATAAAATCCTTTTCTATAACCGAGAAAGCCTACTAAGGAGGAAGCGTAATGAAAGTACAGGTAACAATGACTTTAGACCTCAACGAGAAAGACTGGAAAAGCTACATGATAAAAGGCGGGGGGCCTGCGGTAGAAGCTGGATTGATAGCGCCTGAGACTACGCATGATTATGTGAGATCTTACGCGGTGTCTTGTGTCCCTCAGATGCTGTCTGAAGTTTTGAGGGAAAACGGCTATCAGTCGGAAGTCTCGGTCATTAAATCCAACGCCCCATACGGTTGGTAAGAAGAAAGATAAAAGAGAGAGAGGGAAGGAAATGAAAATATCAAAAACGAACTGGGAGGTTCACTATGAATGGTGTTGGGAATATTCCGATGAACACGGTGACATCATTCACGCCTACCACGCCGACACTTTGAAAAATTTGGGCGCAGCAGAGGCGAGTCACTGGGAAACGGGTGAACCTTGGAAGCCGGAGCTTACACTTATCAGAGATCATGGTAATGACGCTGACGGCCTGCAAGAACGCAGCTATGCGTACCCGACAAATGGAACGATGCCAGAATTGTTCTCCTGCGGTTCAAAAATTCCTAAGCGATTTCAAAAAGAATTTAATGCCTCACCACTCCGAAACGTGGTAAATCAACCGCCGTTGACGGAAAAAGCCAAAGAGGCATCTTAAATGGAAAATTATGTTGCTGTTTGCGAGTCAAAGGCGGGTTTGATTGTGGAGTATGTATTCCCTAGCCAGTCATTTCACCACTGTAGAGTGCAAGCGGTTGAACACGGCCTATTTGGAGATAAACTTTTACGCATCGAGCGCATTAGTGCTGACGACGAAGGAAGAAAGTATATCGAAGGACAGAAAGCAGCAACTTAAACAGAGTCAACCTCTGCATCGTCATAGACGATGTTTGCCAAGAAGCCGCCCTGTAAGTCCTTTTCAATGACTAATTGTTGAGGCATGGGACGGTTTGCTACAGCCTCTATTCGCTCTTCCAAAGTTTGCTTTTCTAGTTGATCCAGCTTTTTTGCAGCGTCTTTTGCTTCTTTCTTCACCTGTCGTAACTCAGATGTTGCATCTTTCAACGCTTGATCTTTTGAGTTCAGCACGGACTCTAAATTCTTCTCTAATATAGAATTCTTCTCTTCCGCTTCTGCTAACTGCTCACGCAGGTTATCAACTTCTGATCCCTTGCCTTGCCTGTCAGCATCAACCGCCTGTATCGCCTTCTCTAGCTCTCTAACACGGCTTTCTGCGGCAGTCATATCACGCGACAACTCGATATTTTTAGCAGTCAATTGATCAATGCTAGTCGCCGCTTTTTCAAGCTCGCTTGACATTGCATTAAATCGATCTCCAAGCTGACGCTCAGCCAGAACCTTTATGGCATCTTTTTTAGCCGCCATTGATAACCCTCAACAATTTATCGGTTGGCATCTTGCGCAACTCTTCTAAGCTGATTTGGTTATCGATCAACTGACCTTCCGTTTCAGCGACTGTTTTTTGCGCTTCCATTGCAGTCTTCTGCGCCTTGACCTGATCCATATTCCTAGTGTGTTCGAATTGCGCTTCTTTTAAGGCAAGCTCACGTGCAGACAACTGGATTTTTTGTGATTTCTCTTCCACACCTATCTGCGTTTCAGCCTGCTCATTCTGCGCCTTAATCAATTCAGCTTCAGCAGCCACCATCATGGGATCTGGTTGCGGCGGCTGTTGCTGCGCCTGCATAGTCTTCTGCTGTTCTTCTTGAGTCATCTGGTCAAGCGGTATAGCTCCGTTGTTAAACAACAACTGTCGCTTCCTGCCAGCGATATCTTTCATACCCGGCGCTGTGATGTTCTGCGCCAAAATATCCCCGCCTAACTCTACGAAAGTCGGATCAACCTGACCTATCTCTGTAATAGCAGATACAGTTTCCTGTTGACGATTCTGGAACGCTGCCCCCGCTGAGCAAGTAACGTCATAAGAGCCTTGGCTTATATCATTAAGGATAACAAGCTGGCCCGTTTCCTGATCCTGCACCTGTTCGTACAGGGTAATCATTTCACTGGCACCATCCTCCCCAACAATCCTGACCATGCGTTGTGTATCATAGACTCGCGGTATCGCATCAATAATTACTTTTGCTGTTCGCTCGATAGCACACTCTTGGGCCGAAAAGTATTTGATTGTCCCTGTGTCGCCTTTATTTTGCAGCTTCTCTATTGCTACACCAGACTGCAAACCGGGGTTATCGCCCATGCTTGCGGCAAACATACCTGCGGTCTGACCCATCATCTGACGCATTGACTCACTGATAGTTCGCAAGCCGGGATTGATCTTTGCGCCACCTGATTCATAGGGTTGAGGTTGATCAGGCACGTGATTATAGAACTGCACTGGGTCACTGTTAGTATTCATCGTGCTTAACTGTTCGCCATGGCCTGCTGCCTGCTCTGCCGTCATCCAAAACTTGGTTCTAGGAGCCAACGCCCCTTCTTCAATCTCACGAGAAATACTGTAGTTCATTACCCTCTGCGGGTCTATCAGCTTATCGACTGCGCCCCAGTAGATGACTTTGTTTTCAAAGATTTTAAAATTGGCAAATGTGGGGATAATTGGCAGCAGCTTGAATACTGTCTTTTGCTTTTCCTTTAACCAATCGTTAGCGTCAAACTGACGAACACATACATACGGTTCTGGCCGTGATCGTCGCTTTACCTCGACAACCCCAGCTTGTTTCATCTCTTTTTCGACTTTTTTAAAGTCTTCATCGACAGTAAACACCCTGCCATTTGACATCAAGACGATTTCCCGCTCTTCTTCTTCGACGTAATACATTTCACCGACCAAAACCACTTCTTTCTGATCTTTATAAGCGGTAAATGAATTGCTTTCGCCTAACGAAACACCAACACGATCATACTTTTCCTCAAATACATCTTTTGCCATGCCCGTTAGCTTAAATACGTGTCGCGCATCACCCATATCCTGCATTTCAGCAGCATGATCAAACCAAACTCTGTCAGCAAAGTTATGCACTGGCTCGATCATTATGTCTTGCTCAAACGAATCAGCGTTTTTGTACTTCTGAACGACATGCCAACCATCCATTCCGCCAGAAATCATCATTCTAGCCGCCTGAATGTAAATATGAGAGGCGTTCGAGATGTTCTGGATGTTGCGCACTAGGCCATCCATTGTCTCTGCTATGCGCTCTGATGACTCACTGGATGATGGGTCAACCTTAATAGCAAAATCGGCCTGTTGCATCTCTCCCGCAATCTGATCAACGATTGGGTTGGTCATATCAAACGTGTAACGAGGCTTGTCACTAGAAGCGTTCCAATATTCTGGCTCCCACTGACCATCGCGTTTATCTAAGAACAGGTGGCACTCTCTTACCCTGTCGCGGTTATCCGACTCAGCATCTTGCGCCATCTTTAAAAGTTTCAATATTTCTGAATGATCACTGTAATCTGGCATCAGCCTCTCCATCCTGCGAACTTGATAGGCTCATACACAATTTTAGTTTCAGGTGCATAACCCATTGCCATCATCAACGAGTCGGCCATATTGGGACTTGGCAACTCATAAGGTTTACGCGACATTTCCAGCTTGCTCATAATCTGGATCTTGCCACTGTTGTTTCTTTTTAAAGGTATTCGACATACCTCTGAGCGTAACTGATCAAGCTTTTCTATTGAGCTTGACAAAGAAATCATGTCGTCAGGGTTAATGTATTCACCCCGCTCTACTGCTCGATAAGTATTGTGGAATCGTTTTGCTAAACGCATGTAATACTGTGCGCGTTTATTCAATATTGCTTCACGGTTTTTCTTTCGCTTTTTGGGGTCAGTCGAGTCAACAGGGTCATACTCTAGCTCCGGGTTTTCCGCACTTTCAGACCCCTTAAACATGTAGTAATCAATTTGTTTACCACTTAACGCATGATCGACCTGCCGCTTGAGCGTAACGCCTAAACCGTCACAGTCCCAGACAAACCAATCAGCGCCCCCGGCTATCGCTCTGTCTATTGCCCAGTCACAACCAACATTAACATCACCCTCAGTTAATTCGTCAGCCTCAAGTACGACAGGCCCATGCCGCAAGACATAGCCCTTGGCATCACCGCCCTCATCGGAGGGGTCATGCCCCGCGATAACTGCACCCTCACCTTTAAAACCTAGCTTCTCATGCGCATCTATTGCTGCTTCAAACCACTCCACAGGGATGATTGAATTCTCTACTTCATCGTATGGCTCGCCTTCCCAGATGTGTGAGTACAGCGCCCTCGAAAGCGTAGAGTGATCATGGATACGTTCCTGTTCCAGCACATCAGGAAACATTCCATTGTCGTTATAGTTAACCCACGTAATCAGATGAAGATCATCTTCATAAAATCCATTTGTTCGTAACTCACGTTCAAAGGGTTTAAAGAATCGCTGACTAAACGGATCAGCAAGACTGCGCAGGTTCGCACTTATCCAGATCTCAGATTCTTCTGTACGAAGCGTCGGTGTTAAAGCTTTCAAAGACTCAAATGAGATGGTCTGACCTTCTTCAACCCAAAACCTGCGAAAGCCATACATCGACTTTACGCCTTCTGGATTACGAGCTAGACCGCGAAACTTAAACATCTCTTCGCCGTTATACAGGATCTTGCTCTGCTGACAGTCAAAGCCATCAAAGCCCAAACGCTCGATTTCGCCTTTCAACAGTGCGTGAACAGAGTCATCTATTGAGTTTTGAAACTCTCGAAAACAAGCAGTCTTAACGCCACGCATAGCATCGCAGATGAAGATGTCAGCAAAGGTATTACTCTTACCTGATCCCCGACCCCCGATAGCAATTTTAAACCGTTTCTTTTTTTCCAAAAACGGTTTGAACTTACGCGGTATTAAAACCTCTACTGTCATACGCCCGTGATCTTGTACTGTATGTCAGGGGATGAAGCGCCCGTTAAATTCAGCCTGACGGTATCTCCCTGATACAACGACAGATACAGATCATTGTTTGCCGTTGCCGTGATAGCAGACCCGCCGCTATAAATCGCAACTGCATTGCCTTTCGCATCTCTTTGCTCAAGCGCAACAGAACCTGAACCAAAAGTGCCTGTAAGTGATACGTGTATTGGCCCATGAACAACAGTTTGAAAATCTGTTGTACCGTTCGCCGTTATGCTTCCAACAACCATTGCCTTTCCTCGATGATTAGTTTTTAAGGCTTTTGAGCCTTGCTTGTAGACGTTCAGCCCGACTAGGCGTTTGAGTTGCCCAGCGGCTATCCATCATCTCTACTGCGGCAGAATCCCAATCATGGGCCTCTATCGCCGCATTCATATTGCGGAAACGAGATACACCCGTTGCCCCCATTTGAAATACCATGTTGACCAAAATATGTTTAGCCTCCTGCGGCAAATCATCCCAGCACGAGTAAATAGACTCGCAGCCCTCTATCGCCTCTTGAACATCGTGCTGAAACAACTCATAACACCGCTCTTCTGTTATGCAATCACCCTCTAAAACATCATCATAAGCACCATAGACAGGAAGTCTTTCCTCTGGATCATCATCACGCACCAGATGGCCTATCCCTACCGTCTTATGGCCCTCGCTGCACATGTAGCAGTGCAAAATCTTGCCTTCGTCAGCGGCGATTTCTTCATAAACTGTTGTGACATCTACACTCATCTTGACCACTTCCCTAGCAGGTAACCAATAACAAAACCGATAGCCATTTCAATCATTTACTCTTCCCTGCGAAGACCTGACTCCCGAAAAATACGCTGACAACGCCACCCGTAGCCAAAAAGTACATATTGGCCATATCTGAGAGCAAAACGGCGGCATCATCCATCCCTATAAATGAACAGATAGCTACACCAGAGGGGTACAGGAGCATCCCAAATAAGGCAAACCAAACCATGTTGCGTTGTGCATCACTCTTTTCATGGAGCATTTCAAGCTCTTGAAGTCTTGCGCTTATCTCTAGTTCGTCGTCAGTCACCACACCGTCACCGTCAGCATCGTACCTAGCATAGTTACTTTCTGGCTCTAATCGCTTGGCATTCATTTCGGCATACGCACATAATTTTTAGCATAATGGTCTTTTACAAAACCGTTTCTTTCACCGTGTTGCAGCAGCTTACAATGCCGCCTAAAAATTGGAGGCAGCAAAGGAACGATGTCTTTACCATTTCGATAACAAGTGACATGAACATCGTCTAACACTTTCAATCGACCGCACCTTGGCGCACCAAATGTCACTATTTGCCGTGGCGATATTTCGTCGCGCTTGAGCAATGACCCAACAATAAGAGCCACGGCCCCTCCAAGAGAATGGCCTGTAAGCTCTATACGTGAGGAGTCATATCCTTTTTCCAAACAGTGGCTAACACACTTCAACGCTAAGCGTTTACCAGCCAGAAGGAAGCCACGCGGAACCCAGCCGATACCCGGTGTCCACCAAGGAAGCACCCGCAAATCCCTAGCAATATCACTAATCTCATCTGTGCCTCTGAAGCAAAATACCCCGCCATCCTCTAAAGATCGCTCAGCAATGACCTCTATATCAGCTTCCTCAAAATCGCTTCTGGTATAGCTCTCAGCACACAATCGGCTTAGATATTGATGGCTAGTCATTAGATGGCAACTCTCTTTCTTCAGGGTCACGCTCACAGTCAACGTGCGTATTGCTTCTCTCAAAAACAAATGGCGCAGTACCCAACAAAGGTATCGATGCAGGCAGCGTGACACTGACAGATTTAGTTGCGCACGTGGAAACTGAACTACACCCAGCGACACTTACCAATATTAATAATGCAATCCCTTTCATCCAAATAACTCCGTTCCACGTGGAACCATCTTTGGGATACAGTACGCACTGACGTTTTTTTGCATTCTATATCTCTTTATATTTTCTGAACTACCTCGCCCCTCTTCGATGGCGATGGCAAACTCATTACATCTATAAATACTTTCAAACAACATTCTATCATCAGAGATAGTTTCTCCGCTGACTACTACCACTAATAGAAACGAAATAATCATTCAACGGGTGTGTTCTCCAGTACCCAAACTAACGCCCAAACACACAACATAAAAAATACCCATGCAAATACTACTGTTCCGGCTATTGATATGTATCCCTTAATCTCTTTTCGTCTTTTCTTTATCCTTGCAACTTCTTTTTGATGAGCTATACGGGACTCTTCCATCCTCTGCTTTACAGAGGTATACAAATCTCCTTGCCCTTGAATCAAACATATGTCTTTAAACTGCCTATCAAAATTCTCTAGCTGGCGCTTGGCTGACTCCATAGCAAGAGCTTCTCTGTATGACATTTTGCCAGCTTTAGCACGTTCTACATCGTTATATTTTTCTGCGGCTTCTCCCCATTTTCCAACAAGAGATTGAAGGCTTCTTCCATGCCCCGCCGACTCTCTGAGGGTAGCCAATCCTTCGTTCAGAGCCTTTAGGGCTGAAAGAACAGTTGCAACTTCGGCAATCATTCAGGCTCACAAATACCGCGCTAAAAACACTGAAGCTAAAATAAAGGGATACAGACTCCACGTAATAGCTTCAATGCGAGCGAACCTTGCACTGCCACGCTCTAACCGCGACTCCAGCATCTGGTAACGCAACGCACATTCTTGCTGGTGAGCATCATGCTTAGACTGAAGCTCTGCCAGCGCATCCCTGCTATCCATCCTTCGCCTTGCCCACATTAATCGCTAAGAAATCAATTACCTGATACGCTTTTGAAACTAACGTATCGTCTTTCGGTGTTTCCGTTAACGCAGCAATAGCACTGCAACCTGCAACAATTGCCGTCGCGTAATTTAATAATTCAATAAATTGATCCATTGTGCTTCCTTCTTATGCTTCAGCTATAAAATTATCGGGCGGCTCAGGCCAAGTTACGTTACTTGGAAAGCCGCTCTGCTCTGGAATATCTCTTAGCGCCTGACGATATGTTTTCCATTCGTCCGTCATCGTTACATCAGTTAACGCCATCCAGTCACTACCCTTTAAATTTGAATTTCGTTGACTGCGAACATTAAAAGCTTTTTCTTCTTCAGAAAAATCTTTCTTTATGTAGTTTATCTGCACAACGCCATCAACAATTGTCATAGGGGCTTCAACAATGTTCTCCGTGAGCGGATCAAAACTTGGTTTATCGTTTTCGTTAACATCAGCAATACCGTATGTTGTTTTTATTTCGTCTGTTATTTCAGCAGGAAAAGACACGTTTGGATTGTCCTTACGCAGATCATTTAGCGTGTATGGGTATTGCTCTATTTCTGTTCCGTTTATTTTTGCGTAGATCATGGCACCCTCGTTAAAAGAATTCGTCCTTGGTCACCGTTACCCCAGTTGTACGCACCGTCGCCCGATCCGCCTCTGTCTGAATCAGAACTGTTTCCGGGGGTTTTTCCGCTTCCAGTGTATAAAGTCACGCTTGTCAGGTCTGAGTTAGATGAATCGAAGTAGCCTGACCCGCCGCCCGATCCGCCAATATTTCCTGCTCCCCCGCCGTAGAAGCCCCCTCCGCCCCCTCCCATAGAGCCTACCGCCACCCAACTTTGCGCCACTCCTCCAAGCAAGGCTGATCCCGAGGTTGCGCCATTGTAGGGTGATCCTGCACCTCCAGCCGATTGTGTACCGCCACTGCCACCTTGACCGCCTGCCGCTGCCCCGTTTTCACCATTCGTACCACCCCCCGCTCCAGCTCCAAGGCCCCCTGTACCACAACTTGACCCATCGTAAGAACACATGCCCCCACCGCCTCCGCCTCCGGCCATCAAGATGGCATTCCCCTGAGAAACAGACCCTTCAAAAATGCCTGAATATCCACCACCTTCTGAACCGTAAGTAGTTCCAATGCCTCCACCAAAGTAAGTGGCTCCGCTTGTCGGCCCCCCTGACGTTTTTAGGTCGCCGCCGTCAGCGATTTGCAAAATGTAGTTTACGCCGTTCTTAAAAACTAATCGGCCAACTGCGGCACCACCTCCGCCTCCCGCGCCGGAGTAAAAGTTAGGAAGTCCGGGTTGGTTGTACCACCAGCCAGACGCACCGCCGCCGCCCCACATTTTTATATCTACTTGAATGTCACCGTTAGTTGGTTGAATAGTGTAAGAACCAGTAGTTCCGATATTAAGTGGCCCAGAGGAAAGGTTGATTGATGACGCTCCTCCAAAGGAAGGACTAATTGAAATCGTGGTGCCTGTATAAGATGCCCCGCCAGCCCCCGCTGCAGCCATTAATATTTTTTTAGAGCCGCTACTCATTAACTTACATCTTGACCAGCCGTGAAGCCGTAATAAGTGGTTCCAGCGTCAACCGTTAGAAATACAAATATATCCACATCTCCAGATCCTGTGCTAATGGTAGGTGCTGTAGCTCCTGCCCAATCAACTGATCCGGGCCATGTAATGGTTCTTGCTGAAGAGTCTTGAGTAACCTTTAAAGTAAAAAAAGAGGCATAACCAGAGGCGGCTGGGTTGCTAAATGTATAAGTTACGTTTTCACTTAACGTATGAGTAAATACCGTACCATCTCTAAGGTTTAAGGTAGCTGCATTACTAGAACTTGTAACTGCTGTTGATTCTTCCTGTATACCATTGTCAAACTTAACCACACCGTTAGCATCTGCGGTAACTACTTTGCTGGCTTCTGTGGTTCCTAGAGTAGTTATATCTAGGTAATTAAATTCTGTACTAGTTGCTGTTACGCCATCAAGCTTATTTATTTCCGCACCAGAAGCAGTAATAGCTATTGATGCATAGTTAAAGTTCCCTGCGGCAATTTTTACCTCACCTGATCCTTTCGGGGTAAGCTCTAAATCTATGTTGGTATCATCACCTGAAGAACCGATTATTACAGCGTCTCCAGTTGCTGAATTTGTTACCTCTAGCTCATTTACAGCACTTCCTGTTGTCTGAAGCTTTATAAGCTCATTACCATTCGCATCAGCGACAAACCCCCCATCGACAAATTTAGGGGCGGTCAGCGTCTTGTTTGAAAGCGTGTCAGTTGTCGCAGCTTCAATCTTATCGGTGTTCAGATTAGTAAAGTTTGCATCGACTTCTGAATTTGTAAGAGGCGAACCTTTTCCAGAACGAGTTGTTATCGTTGCCATCGCTTATGTCGCCGTGATCGTGATAGTCCACGTGATTGATAGCGAGTCGGAGGCTGCTTTATTGATCACACTAAAAACTGAGCGGCAAAGCATCGTTCCAGAACTCGCCGCATTAAAAATACCAGCCTCAGTCACTGCACCTGTCCCATCACCCGCCTCGAAAGAACAAACGTAAGCCACGCTATTTGTTGTCACCGTTGAGCTATCAAGCGCCTCACGTGAGCCTAACTGAGTCTCTAGCGCCGTGTTTGCAGCAGCAGCAGCAGTTGAGCCTGACCCTAAAGCCATGTGGGACATCACTGCTTCGCTTGTTCCAACCAGTCGATCAAGAATTGCATTTAATCCCGCGCTAACGACTAAATTTTTCTCGACGCGCCGTTCTTTAACGTTGCCGTCTTTGTCTTTTAAGACCAGCTCCAGTTCGCCACTAATCCCAGTATTATCAGTAATCGCCATTTAATAACCTCAAAACGTGTATTTCGCTCCGACATAGTCATCGGAAAAATAGGTGATGTCGCAGTAATCTTGCTTTAACACTGAACCCGAATCGGCAGTTGCCACAGAGTTTGACAACCCCTTGCCAGCCGTTAAAACCGCCTGATCGCCAACACTCATTGCATCTGCGATTGATCGAGCAAGACTGACTGCCAAACTTTCAGCTACAGCAGCCGTGTTGCTTAAAATCTTTGTAACAGACCAAACTCTTGATTCTGTTAAGTTGGCGGTGTCGCCTAAATCTTGATCTAGAAAAAACTGCCCACGTTTTCTAATGCCCCTGCCGCTAGCCGGGGGTGCGCGTCTTCCTTTGGATGGCGGTGCGCGTCTAGTCATCAGAGGCGTCCACAATCTTGAAAACAATATCGTGATCTACCTCTACAGGTTGCCCGTTTGGCCCAGATACCTCAGATGAGGTCTTGTCGCTGAAACCGTGTTTCGTTAGGGCCAGCTTAGCCATCGTGCTGTTATAATCGCCAATCAGGCCTTTGTTCCATAGCTGTTTAGCTTGAGCCGCCATCAGGCTGTCTAAGATGTCCGAAAACTCTTCGTTTTCATCAGCCCACTTATAGATCGTTGACCTTGCAACGTTGAGAAATATAGCCAAAGATTCAACCATCGGCATCACATCGCCTTGCTCCTCCCAGCCAGAGCCAATGTAATGCTTCGCTGCGGAAAGCATCTCTTCGCTATACAGTGTTGGACGGCCTCCCGGCATTCGGCGCTCACAGAAAGTGCGGAATCGGGCATTTTGTCACAATTTAGAAATTGCACCTAATTCGTTCACGGATTATTGTTCATATTCCTCGACTTTTACACCAACACGCCAGTGTTTACGCATAAGTTCAGCGTTTTTTCGAGCCTCACGCATGTCAGGGTTTGGTTCGTTCTTACACTTGTTACATCGCTTGTCATTACGGCTAAATCTGACCTGTTGGCTAGTCTTTCCACATGTTACGCAGACACGCCTTTTCGCGTGGTGTATCGCCCAGCAATTATAGTCGCAGTACAGTCGAGGCTTATTGCCTCTTTGCTCAATTTGAGTACCGCACTGCTGGCAGTAGTTCATCCGCGATTGCCGCCGCCGTATGGCTTGGCGTGTCCCTCGATGAGTAACTGGTCATTGACGTTTATATCTCCCGCATAAACAATCCCCAGCCAGCGGCCAAACTTACCCTTCTTAGCCAGACAGACTTTTACGGGGCCGTCAATCAGGAGATCAGTTAGCCTGCTTTTTGCTGCCAAACCCAACACCTTGATGGCGAGATCACGGGTTCTGCTCTCATAAGCGTCGATACCCAAAAGCCGGATTCTCAGCTCAGTCAAAAGCGAGAAAGGATTGATCCGTAAACGAACATCTAACGTATCACCATCGACGACCTTGATTACCTCCTCCACATCAAAACAATGCTCTTCAGCGTTTGCTGATAAGGCCCAAATCAATAACAATCCTGCAACAAATCTAATCACAATCATCCCGCTCCAATTTTTCTCTTATGTATTCCGCTTGAATTTCAGCCTCTTCATCAGCTTCTCCTGCTGCTTCGAGAGCAATAACCCAATCCCGAACAAATAGCAGCGCATCTGAATAGCCCTTACGATATTGATCCCCAATTCGCTCGTGGTTTAGCCATTCTTGTCTCATCTCAATGCGACTGACTAACGATTCCGTGTCCATACTCTAACTCCAATAAAAGATCGATGGTGTGTCGCGCTTTTAAAAGATCATCGGCACCATTTTTATCACGATGCCTCAAAACGTACTGAATGATGTCTCCCTCAATTTTTGGAACTTTATTGGCGTGAAAGAACTCAATCGGCTGGATGGCGTAATTTTTATAGTGATCACCGTTGATTTGAGTGTCTTTCGCAGTCACTTTTTAATTCTCGATATGTCACACGTGTTTCTGACAATCTCACCGTAGTCAGCGTGATAAGTGATCGCCGTCATATCCCGGCCTGAACGGTAGCCAGACCCTTGGTGCCAAGCATCATTTGGTGCGAGGTTCCTAAACCCCTCGATGACACAACCCATGACCTCTTCGACTTTTTTTGAGTGATAGTGGCCGTGTAACCAGTAGCGATGCTTGCTTGCTGACCAATCGTCAGCACAATCGACGGCCATCAAAGCGCCCATCTCTTTCGGCTTTTTAACTTTGTCGCCGTGCGTAAATCCGAATAGACACTTTCCAAAACTGTGGTATTGGTGAACTTTCGTTGAATCCTCAACAATGACCCGTGGCTCATCTTTGAACCAAGCTTTCGTAAACAACGTGAGAGGGATAGTCGATTTGGGATCATGGTTGCCGGGTGTAGATCTCACACGTACTAGCGCATGTTTTTTTAGCGCAAGAGAAACTAGATCAATCATTAAGAAGAATCCAAGCTCCAGCACTTTATGCCAACGGCCATCAACGTCAAGCTGGTTGCCGCCTTTTGGGGTTAAATTCATCGGATTATCTGCATGAAAAAAATCACCCACGTTCAACACAATACACTCATGTGACGCAGGCGCAGACTTGACAAGGTAACTCATTGCGTTCACCAGATCCTGCCGCGCAATCTTGACATCAAAATCCTCACCCGCTTCAGCCGCATGTGCGTACATACCAACATGCGGATCACCCAAGGGATAAATTGTTAACGTGTCATCTTTAGTTGAAGTTGGCGGGTTTGTGGGCCGCAGGGGCTTGATGGTTTCGGCAATCGACTCCACCCACTCAAGCATGGCCGTGACTTGAGATTCTTTGTCTTGA
>MDTG01102578.1_pt1 | contig 14144 bp, 15 predicted proteins | sample 811421 | NCBI WGS metagenome assembly MDTG01 (sample SAMN05326645, study PRJNA326480) | marine metagenome | isolation source: seawater | place: Pacific Ocean: South East | collected 2011 | reverse complement strand
TTATGAAGGCTGCGATATTGTTGATGTAGTTTATGTCTTGTATAAATGCTCAAAGCAAACTGAATATAAAAAGAAAGAAATAATTCAATATTTTGAATTGTTAGAGCCAATAATTTTTAAACATTATTTTGAAGACGAAGGAGGTTTCTCCTATTTTATTAATAAAAGTCAGACTCATTACTATGGTGTTGAAGTTACAAAAGGAAAAAACTTACCGGATATTCACGGCACGCTTCTTTTAGTTTGGGCAATTTCAATGATGGAAGAAATTAGGGAATTAGATAGGTTTAATTTAAAAGTTATAAAACCCTAGATTACTTTTCTTTAAAAATATTTATTATGAAGCCAGTTATTGCAAGTTGAGCTCCAAGAATAATAAATAGAAACAGTATATCGTCACTGATGATTGTATCTTTAATACTTAGAATCCATAAAGCTATGTTGTAAATAAAAATTAAAAATCCAATTAGAAAAATAATCAATCCAGGAATGATCAAAGTTTGTAATGTTCTTTTATAAATGTAAAGCCCTATCAGGTTTCCAAAAACAATAATTGGATATTTTATTCCAATAAACGATTTTCCTTCAGATCTTTGTTTTAAATTTATATCAACTTCATCAATTTTGAGATCTCGTAACTTTGCATCCAGGAGTATTTGTTGAGCTGCATTGTAATTACCAATAATTTTTAAGTTAGCAAGGTATTTCTTACTTAGATAAATGAATCCATTAGTGGGATCAGATATATTAATGGAAAAAAGTTTTAAAAATATTTTAAATATCTTACTTCCTAACCTTCTATGTAAAGGCATTTTATAGTTCGAACTTTTATGAAATCTATTTCCATAAATTACATCTTTATTTGTATAAAAATCATTCTCTAGAAATCTGTCTAAATCGTCTAAATCCATTTGTCCATCACCATCAACCTTGAACATGCCATTTACCCCTTTTTCTTTTGAGTGCAAACATAGTTCTCTTATGGCATTACCCAGGCCTTTATTTTCATCTACAAACAGAAGCTCAATATCTTCTAATTTTTCTAAAATTTGTCTTGAATTATCTGAAGATCCATCGTCAAAAAAAAATAATTTCGAAATTTAAATCAAATTTTTTCTCTAAGACCGAAACTTTAATTTTTAGATCTTCATAAAGGTTTTTTATATTTTTTTCTTCATTAAAGACAGGAATACAAATGTTTATTGTACTTTTTGACATACATTCAATATAATCAATTAAACTTTTGTAAAAAAGAAGTATTTTGTTAAAGCAATTTTTACGATTTCAAGCGAACTCAATTTTGAGTGTTACATTGCGCTCAACCGCTATCTATCTATTTACAGATATATTTAGTTATGAATATAGCCTTGTTTTTTGGATTTCATTTGTTGTGGTAACCACGAATAGTTACTTTATACAAAAGAAATACGTATTTAAAACAAGTTCAAAACAATCTTTTCTCAAATATAACTTCGTTACCTTTTCATTAAGTTTTATTGAATTTTTCTTTTCTAATTTTTTAAGGATTTATTTTGAGTTGAATGTTTATGCTTTTTTAATTGCTGGTGGCACAGTTTTTATAATGAGATTTTTATTAAATAAATATTTTGTTTTTGGAAGTAAAAATGAAAAATAAAAAATCAAAAAAGATTCTAGTCTTTTTATTTTATTTCCTACTTCCTTTGTTGTTTTTGAAAATTGATTATAGATTCATTGAGACATTCAATTGTTGCCAAGATGATCATGACTACTATTCTCACGCCGAGACAATTGCTATAGATTTTGACTTAAATTACGATAATCAATTTCTAGGGTTTGAGACAGAACGATATAACAATAATGGTAAGGTTGCACCTAAAGGTTTTATTGGTACAGGGATATTTTCTAGCCCCTTTCTTTTTATTGGAAATTTTTTTGAAAGTTTATTTAATTTTTCAAACAATGTGTTTAATTTAAGAATTGCGATTTACTCCCTGTCTTCAATATTTTATTTTTATTTCACTATCTATTTGATGACTAAAGTGTTTGATATATTAAATATAAGATTTAGTCCTAACTTATTATTTGTTATTTTTTTTGGTTCGGGTATTAGTTATTTTGCATTTGAGCGTTTTAGTATGTCCCACATATATGAGGCTTTTTCTATAACTTTGATTATTTATCTATCTGTAAATTTCTACAAAAAAACAGGTGATAGTAAAAATTATTACTCATTTTTAATTCCATTAGCTACATTTTTATCTTTTTCAGTGAGGTGGGTAAATTATTTTATCTTTTTTATACCATTAATAATTAAATTATTATTCAATGAAAAATTATTATCAAATAATCAAATTCTTAAAAATAAATATTTTTATGCATCATATGGAATCTCTATTCTATTATTTCAATATTTAAATTACTTAACTTATGGAATAGTTACATTTAATCCACAAGATATTTATGGTAAATCAAATAGGTTGTCCTTATTTTTAAATAATGACTTTGGAATGTTGTTTAATAAAGTGGCAAATTCTATTTATGTAATATTATTTTCTCCTGAGTTTGGAATTTTCTGGTTTTCACCAATCATTTTTTATTCATTGTTTCTTCTAACAAGATATATTTTTGAGAAAAAATATAGGAATAAATCTTTACAATATATTTTTGTATTGTTTATGTATTTAATTCCTTTTGGAATTGTAACAATATGGCAATCAACAGCTTCTTCATATGGTTTTAGATACCTCTATTCGTTAGTTCCAATTTCAATATTGATTTTTAGTAAATATTATGAATCAAACAATAAAGGGTTATTTTCGAAATATGTATTTTTCTTTTCCATATTTTCAATGTTGTCTATTTTGTTTTTTGAAACTTCTAATAATACATCACTTCGAAATAATATTAATTCTTTTGGTTCAGATGATAGGTTTTCTCAACCAGAATATTTATTTGGACTTTTCGGTTCGTTTGGAGATATAAATTCTTATCTAAAAATATTCGTAACTAGTTTTGTAGGCGTAATAATTTTTAAGATCTTCTCAATTCTATTCGGTATGGATAAACTTCTTGGATATTTAGATACTTTTGGATTACCAATTGATAACCTTGATTTTCAAAATTTTGTTTATCAAATTCAAAATATTGATTTGATTAAAATTATAATCTTTATGTTTTTATTTTTTTTGATTATTTTTGGATTCTATAAGCAAAATAAAAATCGAAATTTTGTTTTAAAATTAAAATAGTTAATTTAAAAGATTATATGTAATAACCTTAATTTATACATGCTTAATTTACTTTATTGTATTGACGAAAATTATAACAAGCAGGCTTATATTTCAATTGCTTCAATATTAGAAAACACATCCAAAGAAATAAATGTTTATATAATTCATAAATCACCAACCTCTTTTGAGAAATTTAGAAAAAAATTAATCGATTCAGAAAATTTAAGCAATATATCCTTATTTGAATTTGATAAAAATAAATCCGGATTTCCCAATGTTCAGGGTTCACATGTTTCTGATGCAACTTATTATCGGCTTTTTATTGACGATTATTTGCCATCGGAGATTGACTATATAATGTATGTTGATGCAGATATTATTTGTAAAAAAGATATATCAATCCATCTTCAAAATGAAATAGAGAAATTAAAGAATTCGCAGTTTATCATTTCTGCAAGAACAGAGGTTCCGAAAGTTAAAATTAAAGAACCTCATTGGGAAAGATTAAATCTTCAAGGTCAAAGATACTTTAACGCTGGAGTAATGCTGATAAATTTTGAGAAGTGGAAACAAAATGAAATATCAATGAAATTACAAAACCATTTGGAAAAGATAAAGAAGATCATTAAATATTGGGATCAAGATGTCCTTAATTCTTTTTTTGATGATAAATTTGTAGAGTTAAATGGATATTTAAATTGGAATCTATTTCTGACTCCCTCATCAAAACAATCTTATTTATCTGAGGAGGATAGAGAAAACATGATTCTTATTCATTACACTGGAAGTTTTAAACCCTGGACGGTAAGAGGTATCTTAGACAAACACTCAATTTATTATCAGGATAAGTACTTTCAGTTTTTTGGCATAAAATATCAAATTATAAATACTTGGAGAACAGGAGCAATTATTGAGTTATTAAAAGGAATTGTAACCTTAAAAATATTTAGAATTAAATACCCTTTTTCACTAATTTATCTAACAATTGCAAGCATGAAAAAACCCATAAATAGTTTTAATGATTAATTTTGAGCTTACAGAGCCCGAAGTTATAAGTAGTTATAATCTTGCAAGACAATGTGATCTTGTCTTCAGCGAGATACTTACAGTGTCTCAGTTTAAAGAGATCAATCCCGAAAATGTAACGATTATTGAATCAAACAGTAGATATATTTTTTATAAGAAAAAAAAATATAAGTTGAAAACAAATGACATTGTATTTTGCAATACAAACTTAGTTACCGAATTATTCAAAGATTTAAAAAAAATAAAAAATTTGAAAAACTTAACATTGATCACCAATCAAACTGATGACAAAATTGATAAAAGGCTATTTCTAAAAAAGCCAAAATCTATTGTTAATTGGTTCAGTGTAAACGTTGCATATGAACATAAAAATTTGATACCTTTACCACTGGGTCTTTCAAATGATTATTCTCCAAAAAATTTAAGAACTTCTGATTTTAGGTCGATTATGTTTTCTAAAGAATTTGATTTAAATAAATTAATGTATCTAAATTTTAATGTAAATACCAATACGTCCGTTCGAGCATCATTAGAAAGTATTTATAAAAATGAACAATGGTCATACTTCGAAAACAATGTTTTGACTCTTGAAGACTACTCAAAAAAATTAAAAGAGTTTAAATTTGTTCTTTGCCCGCAAGGTAACGGAATAGATACTCATAGAATATGGGAAGCTCTATATTCGGGTGCTATTCCTATAGTTCAAAAGCATACATCCCATAAAAATCTTGATGGACTTCCAATTTTATTTCTCGATGATTTAAGAAATATTTCTAAAGAAAAACTTACTTCATATTTGAAAAAAATAAAATATGAAGATTTTGATTTTAATAAATTAACTTGTTCTTATTGGTTAAATATCATGAGAAGCAATCAAGAAGAAGGTAATTCAACAGAGAATATAGTGAATGTAAATTATCTTTCGGATAAAAGGTTTATTCTGAAATTTAAAATTATCTCAAAATACAGAAGTAAGTTAAAAATACTTAAATATTACTTAAAAAAAATGGGAAGATTAATAAATATTAAAAATGAAAACTAAAGAAATATTCAATTTAAATGATATTGAAAATAAAAAATTTATTCTACATCACCATCTTGGTCTAGGTGACAGTATCGTTTGCAATGGAATGGTAAATTATCTTTCAAATAATTTTGAAAAAATATATTTACCTGTAAAAGATAATAACTATAAAACAATAAAGTTTTTGTATTCAGAAAATAATAGAGTTGAAATTTTTAAAGTAGCAAATGATACAAGAGAAGAAGATATTTCAAATTTTGCAAACAGTAATAATTTAGAAATCTTAAGAGTTGGGTTTAGAAACGTAGGAGAAACACCTTTTAATAAAGCTTTTTATAAACAACTTAATTTACCTTATAAATACTCAATTAAACACTTTAGTATTCCAAAATCTGAGAGAATGCAGGATAATTTAATGAAACATTTGATTGAATATTATAAGATTAAAGACAAGAAATATAATCTCATTCATAATGAGTCATCTGGTAAAAAATACGAATTAAAAAACATAAATGGAACGAACAATATTTTTGTCTCAAAAGAATCAGATATGTACGGAAATATGCTTCTTTATAAAAAACTTATCGAAAATGCGGAAGAGATTCATTGTATAAACAGTAGTTTTATTCATCTTGTTGAAAGAGTAAACAACATAGGAAAAATTTACTACCATCATATAAGAAAAAGTAAACTTTTCTTAAAAAAAAGATGGAAAGTTATAAATTATGAGGATTGAAATACCCGTTTCGTTTGGTGAATTAATTGATAAATTAACCATCTTGGAAATTAAAAAAAGCAAAATAACAAACAAAGAAAAGTTGAAAAAAATTCAACTTGAGTATGAACTTTTAAATAAAAAATATCAAACAATATTGAATGATAGAAAAGAACTACAAGTTTTTTATGAGGCATTACTCAAGGTCAATAATAAGCTTTGGGAAATTGAGGATAAAATAAGAATATTTGAAAATAATAAAGAATTTAATGAAGAATTTATTGATCTTGCAAGAAGCGTATACAAGTCAAATGATGAAAGATTTGCGATAAAGAATGATATTAACGAGACATTTGATTCAGAAATTCAAGAACAGAAAGAATACGAAAACTATTCTTAAAAATGTTAAATAAATTAGAAAATTCTATAAAGCTTAAAAAATTAATTTTATTATTGAAAGATCTACCTTTTTTCTTTTTAGACTATATTTTGATTATTTTAAGTATCCTTAAAAATCTTATATTAAAACGAGAAGTCTATAAAAAAAATTTAGTTTTTGTAACAGGGGCAGATGATAGTTTTTTTGAAAGTCTTGTACAGCTTGTTGATCACTTTCAGAGTAAATTTCCTAAAAATATTTTGATAGTTTATAACTTGGGTATAAATGAAGACAAAATAAGTAACCTTATTTCTGATTATCCAAATATTATTGTGAAACAATTTAATTTTCATGAATATCCTACTTTTTATTCAAAAAGGGATAATTTTAAGAAACTTGGTTCATATGCATGGAAAAGTGCAATTATATATGAAGTCATTAAGGAGTATAAATCACAAGTAATTTGGATGGATACTGGAAATTTAGTGAAGGGAAAATTAATTCTTTTAAGGATCGTATTAAGTGCTTTTGGTTTTATATCTCCATTTAGTATTGGATCAATTAGTGAATGGACCCATCCAAATGTGTTAGATGTTTTATCGGTAAAACCAAATATTTCAAGAAAGAGAAATTTAACGGGGGGACTTGTAGGGTTTGATTACAGTAATGAGAACTCAATGAAATTGTTAAAGGATTGGTTTACATTCTCAAAAAAAGAACAATATATATCACCGGCAAATAGCGATAGATCCAACCATAGACAAGATCAGTCTCTGCTAAGCATATTGTTTTATCAGAATAAGAAAATTATTAACCCATGCCACATAAAGTCAGTTTTCGGATTATTAGTCAACAAAAATCCTGGAACAAAAATATATTTTTCTGAATCAAACAATAAAGAATTAACAAAATTAAGAGATTATTATTATCAGAACTATCCCAATCAAATGATTAACACTATTAAAGAGTGTGATATAGTTTTCGTTTTAGATTTTGAACTTTTAAACAAGATAGAAACAAAAATTCTCAAATCAAAAAAAATATATTTGAATTTATCGAACTCAACAATTCTTAAAAGCAAAGAATATCAAAAAAATAGTATCTATTTTGATTTTTATGTTGTTTTTGAAGAAAACTTTCAAGTAAACGATTTTAAAGACGTTGATCCTTCAAAACTAATATTTATTAATATAAATCAAAATTTTCTTAACAAGCTAAGTTAGCTAATTGTATTTTCTTCCACCACCGTGTAAGCCGTCATAATAAAAAAGTGGTTTGTCAATATATAAACAATTAGTAAGTTTCAATATACTTAGCCAACAATCGTAATCTGCTTTTTCAGGAAGTCCTCTTATTCCACCTACTGTTTGAAAGAGTTCTTTTTCAACCATTACACTCGACTTTATAATACAGTTATGAATATTAAGGAAATCAAAATCCCATATCTCTGGAAAAGATCCTTTTATTAGAAAATTTGTTTTTTTATATTTTTTCTTTAAGATTTTATAAAAATGTTCACTATTGTACTTTTTATATTCAATATTTGAATCATAAATACCCTCTCCATAATAACCTTCAGTAGATGAAAATCTTTCACTTGAATTTTCTAGTGCATTTACTTGTACTGATAATTTTTCTTCCATCCATATATCATCATCATCAAGTAATGCAATATATTTTCCATTTGAATGTTCAACCCCAATATTTATCAATGCTTGTCTAGATCCTTCCCATTTAGGAGTATCTGATTTTTTAATATCAATTTTTTTTACTCTTGGTCCAAAATTTTTTTCATAGTATTCTTGTTGATCTGAATCATCGTTTATTAATATTATTTCAAAATTTTTATATGTTTGATTTTCAATACTTTTTAGAGCATTAACTAAATATTCATACCTATTGTATGAGTGGATTATTACACTTACTTTTGGTTCTGACATTGTATATATATTTTAATTAGAAACGTCTATCAAGTTCCATTTATTATCGATTAATTCATCTTTATTTGATTTTTTAAACCATGGATATGGGGATATGATTATAGAATCTGTCTTCTGTGATATAAAGCTTGCCAACATAGAAAAAGTGCTGTTTGCCAAAATGAAATGATAGTTTTTAAGCATAAGTGAGAAAGTATTTATTACATCTAAGGGTTTATCAGAAGATGTGTGAATAAGTTTTGCGTCATTAAAAATTTTCTGTTTCTTTACCCAATCAATATCATCTGTAAAAACACTATATTCAAAATTTGTTACTTTTTTTTTCATTATGGAAAAAGCTTTTTTATAGTATTCAATATTTAATTCTTCATTAAATTTTATATAATCGTTTCTTCTCACATGTAATAAAGTTTCTTTACTTGAAACTTCAGAACCTATCGCATCTTTTAATATATTATTTTTCGATAAAGAAGTTTTTATAAAATCTTTATTTTCATTAAGAACATTTAGACTTTGCCAATTACCGGTAAACCGATTGAATTTTTTGAATTCAGAATCAGAATAATTTTTATCATTAAATGATTTATAAATATTTTGATTAGTAAGTTTTTTTGTAAATTTACTTTCATATATTAGTTTTTTTAGTTTGTACGATCTAAATTCTTTACTCGTTGCTTCATCGAATTCGAAGTATTCAACTGGTAAAACAAGTTTTCTTGCAGTTAGTAATGGAGAATTTTCTTTTGCAACTCTTTGAAAATCTCTTGTATTTATTGTTATTGATAAATTTTTATTTTTTAATGAATTGGCAAAACAAAATTGAAAAATCTGGTTACCAAAGCCTCCAAATATATCAACTATTCCATTTTTGTTCATTTTATTTTATGTAGACCCACCAATAACATAATTTGAATTTTCTATTTGTTTTTCGTAATAGACCGATGGATTATCACTTTCTAGTTTTTGAGCAATACATGCTAATCTAGAATCTTTTACATTGTAGTCTTCAGGATTGTAAGCTTTTGAAATAAATATGTTTCTAAAGCCCACCATTTTCAACCAACTTATTATTGCTTTTTTGCTTGGCAAGTGAGTGATTGTTGTTGTGTTTCTATAGGTTTCAGGAAACCAAATTTCCACTACATTTTTATTTTTTAGTAATGGATTTCTTGTAGTCGCACTCTCTAAAACTAATACTCCTTTTGGATTTAATTTATCATATAGTTTTTTAATAAACTTTAATTGTTCAGGGTTATGGTACAAAACACCAGTAAAGTAAATCAGATCAAAATTTTCTAAATCGTTGTATTTTTCTTTATCTAAATACAAGAAGTTTTCAGTTATTAATTTATTTTTTATTTTTATTTGATTAATCCATTTATTATTTTCTTCAGTTTTGTCAGGAAGGTCAAACAATACAATTTCACTAGGACGAAGAGATTCAAGTCGAAAAGTATCTTCTCCATCCTTGGGTCCAATCTCCATTATCCTTTTATTTACAAAAAAATCATCCCCATATATTTCACATAATTCTTTAAATAAATATTTTCTATAAGCGTAAGTTCCGTCGTGGGTATCAAATCTAGAAAGTTTATAATAGATTTTTTTTATTATCCAGACAATATAATTAAACATGTATGAATGATATTAATAAAAATAAATTATCTTACGTTTATTTAAATCAGTTAAAATTAAATTTCTAATCAATACTATGAAAATTTATAAACAAATTAGATATTGGTATAAAAAGTATATTCCAAATTTTTTACAAAAGTTTTTTAAAGTATTGAAGCCTAACTGGGTTGACTTATATTTTCATCAAATTAACTCATATTTTTATGATGAAAAGTCTGGTCATGGAGAGTATGAAAAAATTTTAGAGGTAACAAAACTTCTAAACGGTAAAGAAAAATTCTACTTAGATATTGGAGCAAGCGATGGACTTAGCTCCTCATGTACATTTCCTTTTGCAAAAAGTAATCACTGGGAAGGTTTATCTATTGAATATGATGAAAAAAAATATAAAAAAATGAAATTTTTATACAAAAACTTTAAAAGTGCTTCTGTTCTTGAATCAAAGATAACGCCCAAAAATATTGAAAAGGTACTTTACGAAAATAAAATACCTAAAAATCTAACATTTTTAAATATTGATATAGATTCATATGACTTAGAAGTTGTATCTGTTATGTTGAATTCAGGGTATAGGCCTGAAATAATATCTATGGAAATAAATGAAAAAATTCCTCCACCTATTTATTTCTCTGTACTTTATGATGAAGATCATTTTTGGATCGGTGATCATTTTTATGGGTGCTCAATTACAGCTGCAAACTCACTGTTAACTACATTTAATTATGGAATTTATGAACTTATTTACAATAACATATTATTTTTAAATAAGAGTTCATTCGAAAAATTAAGTTTTCAAAATGTAAATGAATCTTATTCAAAAGGATACGTAAACAAGCCTGATAGAAAAAAACTTTTTTCATACAATGAGGACGTTGATTGTTTACAAGAAATGAAAAAAAATGAGGCAATTAATTTCTTAAATGAGTATTTTAAAAAGTATGAAGGAAGATATGAAATGAAAATAATAGAGGAATAAAAAATTGAATATTAAATCAGTAACTTTTACTAACAAAGGATATATTGATTACACTCATAATTTATTAAATTCTATTAAAAAATTCGAGTCAGACGTAGATTTAAGAATTTTTACTCTTGATGATGAGTCATTTAATTATTTTCAAAAATTCCACAATGATGTCATAAAGTATGACACCAATGTCTCTGAAGAGTTTGTTGGTCAAAAGTCAGAAGGGTTTGGAAATTTGATGATTGTAAAATTTGAAATTATATATAAATCATTAAATGAATTTGACTATGTCCTATATATTGATGGAGACATAGTTGTTCGAGATAAAATAATGAATTATTTGCTGTCTAAATCTAAAAACAAAGACATTGTATTTCAAAATGATAAAAGACCCTCGAAACCTAACCTCATTAATATGTGTGCAGGTTTTATGTTTATAAAATCTTCAAAAAAAACACAAAAATTTTTTAATCCAGAAAATATTAATTCAAAAAAATTTAATGAATACACAACTCATGATCAAACCTACATAAATAGAAATCTAGCAAAATTTAATTATGCTTCGTTACCTCTAGATTTATTTCCTAATGGACCACATTATTACAAAAATTATGAAACTTTAAAACCAAAAATTATTCATTTCAACTATCTATTAGGTGATAAAAAGAAAGATGAAATGATTAAATATAATCAATGGTTTTTATAACGTATGAATAAGTTTTGGGAAGATCAACTTGAAGCAGGATATTACGATATTGTCTTAACTAATGGTTTGAGAAAAAAAAGAGGGATTCAATCTAATTGGCACAATACAACATTTAAAAAGGTTAGTAAACATATAAAGAACGAAGTTCACTTAGATTATGCTTGTGGACCCGGTACTTTTACAGGAATTTATACAAACTCAAATTCTATCTGTGTGGACATATCATTAAAGCAAATAAATTATGGAAAAGAAAAATATGGAGATAAAGCAGAGTTTTATACGTTAGATAATTTTAATTTTGATAGTTACCAGAATTATTTTGAAGTAATTACAGTGCTTGGCTTATTAGAGTTTATAAACGAAGATGAGTCAGTTGAGCTACTTAATAGATTATATAATTTGCTAAAACCTGGAGGGAGATTGATCGTAACTACTGTAAATTTTAGAAGTACAATATCTTTACTCGAAAAAATACAAAGTTTATTAACAAATGTTAGATATTCAAATCAATTTATAACAAAACACAATCTAATAACAATTGAAGCATTATTTAAAAAAACAAAATTCAATCATTTTCAAATTCAAAAGTATATGAATTTCGGCATTTTTTTTAGTATCTTTGGACACAAAGTTGCTAATAATACCCAAAAGATCATAGAGATTTTGTTTAATAATTTTTTCGGATATTTATTGTTTGCAACCCTTCACAAAGAAAATTAATAGCATTCTAAAGTTTAATCATTAACATTAAAGTTATGTCCAGCATCGGGATTTCAATAATCTTACCAACACTAAATGAAGAGGAAAACTTAAAGAAAATTATTCCAGAAATTATTTATAAGTTTCAAGAAAATAATTTAAGTTATGAAATAGTAGTGGTTGATGACAATTCTTCAGATAATACTGAGCTAACTATGAATAAATTTATTTCTGAAAATCCAAACATAAAATTTGTTAAAAGAAAAAATGATCCGTCTCTTCCACTTTCAATTTATGAGGGAATAGAGAATTCAAAATTTGAGTATGTTATGTGGTTAGATGCAGATGGGTCTATGCCCGTTGATGATATGTTAAAGCTTGTTAGGACTCAAAAAGATAATATAAATGATGTAATTATTGGCTCAAGATTTGTTAAGGATGGAGGATATAAAGGGGTTAAAGATTTGAGTAAGAATAAACTTTTTCAAGCAATCAAATCTGTAAAAGATTCAAATGACTCTGTTTTAGGAATGATATTTTCAATAATGTTCAACAGAGTTTTAAACTTTTTGATGAGAGTAAATGTTAAGGACCTTACTAGTGGTTTTGTTATCGGCAAAAAGGAGTATTTTTCATTTGATATATTTAAGGATGCTGAATATGGGGAGTATTTTATTTTTCTTGTTAAGCACATGATAACCAAAAAAATTAAGATGGTTGAAGTAGGGTATATTTGTGAAACAAGAATTCATGGAGATTCAAAAACGGCAAGTAATATCCTACAATTGTTTAGAAGGGGAATACCATACTTAAAAGTAGCTTTTAAACTAAGGAAAAATGATGGAAATTAGAGATAAAAATAACAAACTTCTAGCTATGATTTTTACTCCAGGTGATTATAAAAATGAAAAACACTTTTTAACTGAAGATAGTAATGAGCTTCAGATAGCCCAATTTAATTTAGATGAAGGTACAGAAATAAAAAGACATATTCATAGACATCAAGAAAGAAAAATTAATAATACATCAGAAGTAATCATTGTGAATGAGGGATCCCTCGAACTTGAAATTTATGACGAGGATTTAAAGTTAGTTACTCAAGAAATTGTTCATCAAGGACAAGTAATTGCCCTATTTAATGGAGGTCATGGTTTTAGGACTCTATCTCAATCTAAGTTTCTTGAAGTAAAACAGGGTCCATATGTTGAAGAAGAAGACAAAGAAAGATTTTAAAAATTGATTCCAGTTTTTGAACCTTCAGTTGGTCTAAATGACAAAATAGCAGTATTAAAAACTCTTAATAAAAAAAATATATCTGGAAATAGCCCGACTGTTAAAGAATTTGAAAAAAAATTCTCCAACCATTTTTCTAAAAAGTATGGAATAGCCTTATCTAATGGAAGCGCTGCATTAGACGTAGCATTGAATTGTTTAGATTTGAATAAAGAGGATGAAGTCATTTTGCCTTCATTTACTATTATTTCATGCTTATCTGCCGTAATAAGATCAGGTGCAAAACCTGTTTTTTGTGACGTAGATGAGAACTCATGGAACATGCAGGTGTCCGACGTTGAAAGATGTATTACTGACAAAACAAAAGTTATCATTATGGTTCATACATATGGTCTACCATCAGATGCAATCAAACTCAGAGAACTTTGCGATAAAAAAGAGATCATACTTATAGAAGACACTGCAGAAGCTCATGGAATTAATATTGAAGGTAAACTGGCCGGCACATTTGGTGATATTTCAACATTTAGTTTTTATGCCAATAAACATGTTACAACAGGAGAAGGTGGAATAATTCTCACTGATAATGAAAAAATAAACGATAAGGC
>MDTG01365955.1_pt1 | contig 14146 bp, 17 predicted proteins | sample 811421 | NCBI WGS metagenome assembly MDTG01 (sample SAMN05326645, study PRJNA326480) | marine metagenome | isolation source: seawater | place: Pacific Ocean: South East | collected 2011 | reverse complement strand
TACAAGTTGTTTGTACGTGCGGGTTGTTATTTGCACTTCCTCAATTTTTATATGAGTATAATCAGGGATTTGTTGTAAATATAAATAAAGCTTTTTTATTTTGTATTATATACACAGCTATTTTCCCAAGCATTGTATCTTATTCCTGTTGGACGGGAGCTATATCAATTATTGGAGCAAATAGATCTGGTATTTTTGTTTCCTTAATACCGTTATTTGGAACTGGAATGGCGATATTTTTCTTTAATGAAGAACTTAAATTCTATCATTTTATAGCTTCTATTTTTATAATAATTGGATTATTTTTATCAAACAAAAAGATTAGTAATGTCAAAAGTTGATAAATCAAAACTTACCGCAGAACAAAAAGCAATTTTATTTGAAGAAGGAACAGAACCACCTGGAAGTAGCAAGTTAAACTATGAAAAAAGAGAAGGAGAATATCATTGCGCCGGATGTGGCACAAAACTTTTTGAGTCTAAAACAAAATATGAGAGTGGCAGTGGTTGGCCATCATTTTTTGAATCATTGCCCAATGTTTTTGAGACAAAAATAGATAATTTAATTGGATCTCCCAGAACTGAGTATCATTGTAAAAAATGTGGGGGGCATCATGGCCATATATTTGATGACGGCCCTAAACCAACAGGAAAGAGGTACTGTAATAATGGGTTATGCTTAGTTTTTGTTCCTAAAAAAAATAATTAATCTATTTTTTCTTTGCAGTTACTTTAAATAGCTTTCTAGGAAAACTTCCTTCTTCAAATTCTTCTATATTTAAAATTTCAAAGTTTTTTGAAAAGCGATTTATCTTATCCTTTGAAAAAAAGTGAACAATAAAACCATCATTTTCGTAAAGATCTTCTCCTATATGTATTCCATTTTTATAATCACCATCACCAGTGTGACGTACTGTAAATATATTAATTCCTCCAGGCTTTAAAATTCGATGTATTTCTTTATTTAAATTTTCAAGATCCAAATTAGACAAAGCCATACAATAGAGCATATGTGAAAAACATGCATCTATAGTATCGTTGTTAAAAGGAAGCTTCTTTCTAACATCGAAAACTTTTGTTTTTATAAATTTTTCAAGATCTAATTTTTTAGATTTAATATTAATGGCTTCAATTGCTTTTTGGCTATAATCCAAAGCTTCTACATGGATAGAATTTTGAGCAAAAAAAACTGTATCTCTACCAAGGCCCGCTCCTAGTTCTACAATATTTTTATTCTTAAAGAAATTAAGTGACTTAACAGCTGCTGCGCTTGGTTCTTGACCAAACATCTCAGGCTTACTCGAGAAGCTAGCTTCCCAATGCTGAGATTGTTGATCTAATTTTTTTTGATCCAAATTTATTTTACTGGGTCAGGTACCTTACGTAAATAAGGTTTTAATGTTTCCCATCCGTCTGGATATATTTTTTTTGCCTCGTCGTTTGATACTTTAGGAACAATTATAACCTTTTCACCTGGTCTCCAATTTGCAGGTGTAGCAATTTTATGTTTTGCTGTTCGCTGCATCGAGTCGATTGTCCTTAATATTTCATCGAAATTTCTTCCAGTAGTCATTGGATAGGTTAAAAATAAACCTATTCTTTTATCTGGTCTGATAACATAAACAGTTCTTACTGTTTCATTATCAACAGCTGTACGCCCCATAGACGTAGTGCCTGCATCTCCTTCTAACATGTTATAAAGTTTTGCAACCGCTAATTTTTCATCCGCTACAATTGGATAATTTGGCTTTAATCCACAAACATCCTTAATATCATCAAGCCATTTAACGTGATCAGAAACAGGATCTACACTTAAACCCATAACTTTAACATTTCTTTTGTCAAATTCAGGCTTCATTTTAGCCAATGCACCAAGTTCTGTTGTACAAACTGGCGTAAAGTCTTTTGGATGTGAAAATAATACACCCCAACTATCCCCCAACCATTTGTGAAAAGACAGCTTTCCCTCAGATGTCTCCGCAGTGAAATCTGGAGCCATGCTATTAATTTTTAATGTCATTTTTTTTCCCTCTTAATGTTATTTTTATAGATTATAATCAAGATTGATTTGCTATGCAATTTTTTATAAATTTTAAAAAATTATGATTTTTAAACAACTATTTGACAATACATCTTCAACCTATACGTACATAATATCAAGCGGACAAGGAAGAGAAGCTTTAATTATAGATCCTGTAATTGAAAATACCTCAGAATATTTAAAAGTTTTAAAACAACTTGATTTAAAACTTGTAAAGGTAATTGATACACATATTCACGCCGATCACATTTCTGGTTTAAATGAATTAAGCAAACAAACAAATTGTACGAAAATAATGGGAGAAAAATCTGCATCAGAGGTTGTGGATATTCGTGTTAAGGATAATGAAAAAATTAAAATTGAAAATATAGAATTAACATCAATCTATACACCAGGTCACACAGATTGTTCATATAGTTTTTTTATGAAGGATAGAGTTTTTACAGGTGATACTTTATTAATAAACGGTACTGGCAGAACTGATTTTCAAAACGGCAGTTCTTATGATGCCTATGACTCTTTGTTTAAAAAAATATTAAAGTTACCAGAAAAAACTTTAGTATATCCAGCTCATGATTATAATGGAAAAACACATTCAACAATTGAAAATGAAAAAAAAAATAATCCAAGACTTCAGGTTAATTCAGCAAAAGAATATGCTGAAATAATGGATAATCTAAAATTATCAAATCCTAAGATGATGGATATTGCAGTCCCTGCAAATGTAAGTGGTCGTACTTTAGAACAATTATAATTTGCGACAAAATGAATATTGTAATTCCAAGTAAAGCTATTATATGTTTTTATATGGCTTGTAATAATCCGAAATGTAATTGCACAAATTGTGTAAATGATAAATGTCCATGCGATGGAACTGTTGAATGTGCCTGCCAACCCGAGTTAGCTAGTTGTTGCTGCGATAAATAAATATTAAAATAACAAAGTAATAATTTAATTTTCAAGAAGCTTATCAAGCTCCCCCTTGTTTTCTAAAGCTTTTAATTCTACATAACCGCCTATATGCTTTTCTCCAATAAAGATTTGGGGAACCGTTCTTACACCATTAGATTTTCTTAACATTTCTTCTCTTTTTATTTCATCGTAACCAATATCAATCTCTTCGTAATTAACCTTCTTTTTATTTAGTAAATGTTTAGCTGCAGAACAAAAATTGCAAATAGGACCTGTATAAATAACTACTTTTTTCATCTTTCTTATTATAATGTATACAAAAAAAAATTGCATCATGAAATTGGGATTTATTGGAACTGGAAAAATTACTACATCCGTTGTCACGGGAGTTTGCAGGTCAAAAATCGTTTTTCAGAAAATTATTGTTTCTCCGAGGAACAAAAACATAGCGCGAAAACTAAAAAATAAATTTAAAAAAGTTAGTATAGCAAAAACAAATCAAGAGATCGTTGATAAATGTAATTGGGTTTTTTTAGCGGTTACGCCAAAGGTAGGTTTAAAAATACTACCAAAATTAAATTTTAAAAGTAATCAAAAAATTATTAGTTTTATTTCTACAATTAATTTATCCCAATTAAAAAAGATGGTTAAGAAAAAAACAAAAATAGTTAGAGCTATACCTTTGCCGCCTATTTCATTAGGAAAGGGTCCGCTCCCTCTTTTCCCACCAGACAGGCAAATGAAATCTTTTTTTGATAAGATAGGAACAACAGTTGGAATCCGTAGCGAAAAATTATCAAATAATTTTTGGGCAACTTCAGGAATGATGGCTCCCTTTTATGAAATGTTAAAAGTTTTGTCAGATTGGTTGGTTAAAAAAGGAATTAAAAGAAATGAGGCTCAAAAATATATTACTTCATTGTTTGTAGCCTTATCTGAAGATTCAGTGGTTAATTCAAAGAAACATTTAAAATATTTAGTTTCAGATTCACAAACTCCAAAAGGACTGAATGAGCAAGCTGTTAAAGAATTAAAAAAGTTAGGTTTCTATAAATCTTTAGAAAAATCTCTTAATAGTATTTTAAAAAGACTAAATAAAAAATAATTTTTATGAAGCAAGATCAAAATATTTTGCAGGTAAACAAACTTTCCAAATATTTTGGTGGTTTAGCGGCAGTTTCAAAATGTTCACTCAATATTAAAAGAGGTTCAATCACAGGAGTAATCGGACCAAACGGTTCTGGCAAAACAACTTTATTTAATTTAATAGCTGGAAATTTAAAACCTTCTGACGGCGCGGTATTATTTCAAGGAGAAAATATAACAGGAATACCTTCTTACGAATTATTTTCTAAAGGTTTGTTAAGAACTTTTCAGATAGCCCATGAATTCACAAACCTAACCGTTTTAGAAAATTTAATGATGGTACCGGGTAATCAATCTGGGGAAAAAATAACTAATGCTTTATTTAATCAACAAAAAGTAAAGCAAGAGGAAGAAAAAATTAAACACAAAGCTCTTGAGGTAATAGAATTTTTAAACCTTAAAATGCTTTCACAAGAATTAGCGGGAAATTTATCAGGCGGGCAAAAAAAATTATTAGAACTGGGAAGAACGATGATGGTCGATGCCAAATTAGTTTTGCTTGATGAGGTTGGGGCAGGAGTAAATAGAACCTTATTAAAGGAAATAGGAAGTGCAATTTTAAGACTTAATAAAGAAAAAGGTTATACATTTTGTATGATTGAACATGATATGGATTTTATAAGCAGATTATGCAATCCAGTAATCGTGATGTCCGAAGGTTCTGTTTTATTTGAAGGAACATCAGACGAGGTTAAAAATAATGAACAAGTAATTGAAAGCTACCTTGGAAGAAGATCCAATTCTAGAAATGGAGCAGCTTAATGACTTTTTTTTCAGGCGAAAACATGACTGGCGGGTACGGTGGAGCAGATATAATCACGTCTTGCACAATTAATGTTAGCAAAGGGGAGATCGTTGCTATTCTTGGGCCTAATGGCGCTGGAAAATCTACCGCAATGAAAGCAATGTTGGGTTTGTTAAAACTTAAAACAGGTAAAATTTCTATAGATGGAAAAGATATATCCAAACTAACTCCTCAAGATCGAGTTAAAGAAGGAATATCATTTGTTCCTCAAAACAGAAATGTTTTTGCGGGACTTAATGTTCAAGAAAATTTAGAAATGGGAGCTTATTTAAGGGAAGAACGTATTGAAGAAATTATTAGTGAAATTTATGAATTATTTCCAGTTTTAAAAGAAAAAAGATTTCAGATTGTTGGTGAGTTATCTGGGGGGCAAAGGCAACAAGTTGCTTTAGGAAGAGCATTAATGACAAAACCATCAGTGTTGATGCTAGATGAACCTACCGCTGGCGTTTCACCAATAGTTATGGATGAATTGTTTGATCATATATTAAAAGTAAAAAAAACGAACGTAGCAATCATAATGGTAGAACAAAATGCTAAACAGGCCTTAAGTATCGCTGATAGGGGATACGTTTTAGTTACAGGTGCAAATAAGTTTTCTGGCACTGGAAAGGAATTATTAAATGATCCCGAAGTAAGAAGGTCATTTTTAGGTGGATAATATGGATTTTGTAAATGCAATAGTTTTACTTTTAAATTATATATTTGTTCCTGCTTTATCTTACGGATCACAATTAGCTTTAGGGGCTATTTTTGTTTCTTTAATTTACGGAATTTTAAGATTTGCGTACTTTACAGCAGGAGATCTAATGTCATTTGGAACTATGTTTACAATTTTGTTTACATGGTATTTTCAGTCATTAGGTATTAGTCTCGGAGTACTTCCAACAGCATTACTAGCAATTCCTTTCGGAATAATTGTTACAATATTTTATGTTCTTGCTAAGGATAAATTGGTTTTTAGTTATTATAGATTTAAGAAAAGTCCACCTGTGATGCTTGCGATGGTAAGCATAGGAACAATGTTTGTGACGCAAGCAATTGTAAGAATAATTATTGGTCCTTTTGACAGAAGATTTTTTGATGGAGAAAAGTTTATTTTAAAAGCAAATGAATTTAAAGAAATGACTGGTTTAAACGAGGGATTAACTATTAAATCAACACAGGTAATTACTTTATTAGTAACAATTATAGTCGTATCTATTTTATTTTGGTTTTTAAATAAGACTAAAACTGGAAAAAGTATGCGTGCTTATTCAGATAACGAGGATCTAGCACTATTATCTGGGATTGATCCAAAAAAAGTTGTTATGATTACATGGATAATCGCTGCCGTTTTAGCAACCATAGGAGGAACTCTTTATGGTCTGGACAAAAGTTTCAAACCATTTACTTACTTTAATAATATGCTTCCAATATTTGCTGCGGCAATAGTGGGTGGTATTGGTAATCCTTTTGGGGCGTTTTTAGGAGGTTACGTTATTGCCTTTTCAGAAATATTACTAACATATGCGTATAGAAAGTTTTTTATTTATATTCTTCCAGAAAGTTTAGAGCCTGATGGATTATTACAACTTTTATCTACAGATTATAAATTCGCAGTTTCATTTTCAATTTTAGTAGTAGTTTTACTTTTTAGACCTTCAGGAATTTTTAAAGGAAAAATTATATGAAAAATCATAAAGATGTAATACTAGCTTATTCAATAATGTTAGGTCTTATAGTTTTGGTAGGCTTTTTACAGTCATGGAGTATGGCTCTATCAATATTATGTTTTTGCTTGATTTCTGCAGTAATGACAATGGGGGCAAATATTCAGTGGGGATATGCTGGATTAATTAATTTCGGAATTATGGGTTATACCGCACTAGGTGGTCTCGCTGCTGTTTTGGTTTCAGTCCCTCCTGTTAAAGAAGCTTGGACTGCAGGCGGTTTAGGAATGGTTTTATGTTTATTAATAATTGTTTTAATGGTATTTGCTATTCGATTTATTCTTAAAAGATTTACAAATTTAAAAAAAAGAAATTATGGAATTGCTTTTGTTATATTATCAGGATTAATTATTCTAAGGATAATATCTGGTCATTCTACTGAATTAATTGAAGCTGTTAATCCAGCCACAACCGGTTTTTTGGGAGGAATGGGCTTACCAATATTATTTTCTTGGATAGTCGGCGCATTTTTTGCAGGGGGCTTAGCATACATAATAGGAAAAATTGCACTTGGACTTAGAGCGGATTATTTAGCAATTGCTACTTTGTTAATATCAGAAATAGTTATTGCTGTAATAAAACATGAAGATTGGTTAACGCGTGGTGTTAAAAATGTTATAGGCTTAGAAAGACCAGTTCCTTACGAAATTGATCTTCAATCAAAAGAATGGTTTATAAATTTAGTTGCAAGGTTTCATCAAAAAACTTTAAATTTAATTACTGACGCACTAGAAAAAGAACAAATATTAAAACAGTTAGTAATTGAAGGATCGACAGTCTTTGTTAAATTATGTTTTGCAGGTCTTTTTTCTGTAGTAGTAATAATTTTATTAATTATAACTCAAAAGGCTCTTTACTCTCCATGGGGAAGAATGATGAGAGCTATAAGAGACAATGAAGAAGCAGCAAATGCTATGGGTAAAAATGTTGTTAAGCAACATCTATTAATTTTTGTTTTAGGTTCAGCAGTTGTTGGAATTGCTGGAGCAATGATGGTTACATATGATGGTCTTTTTACACCAGGCAGTTACAGACCGATGAGATACACTTTTTTAATATGGGTTATGGTAATTGTAGGAGGCAGTGGAAATAATTTTGGTTCGATACTTGGAGGTTTTGCTGTTTGGTTTTTGTGGATCGAAGCAGCCCCGGCCGCATTATACATAATCAACTTACTTACAAGTGGACTAGAAGAAACCAATGCACTTCGACTACACTTAATCAATAGCATCCCTTATTTTAGATTGTTAGTGATGGGAATGGCTCTTTTGTTAATTATGAGATATAGGCCAAAAGGGATACTTCCTGAAAAAATTAGACAAATGTAAATTGCTAAAAACTTCATTATAAAAATAAGACTATTAAGCCCATTTTGAACACGCAGGTTATAGTAAGTAGGCTCACAAAGTGTTTCAATAGATATTGAGGGGGGAAATCGTGAAGGCTAAGACTGAAGAACAAAGAATTAATCTAAACGATTTACTGAAAAAGGTGCAAGATCAAAAGAAAGAAGAAAGAAAAACAAATTTATTCATTGTATCCGGCGTCTTGTCAGTAGCCGTTATAGTTTTTATTGTTCTGAGCTTTTAATTTGAAATTTTTGCACTTGATTTTGTGGTCAAGGCAGAAATTAATATAGATAATAATTCACAAAAAATATTAATTGTGAATACAATATTTTCTTTTTTGGTAATAAATTTTGTTCTCTCCGATGTCGTTTGATTTACAAAGTATCTCTTTGACTTTACTTCTTTAACTAACATTCCAAGTTTTACTAACTTTTGTAATTTTCTAATACAAGTAGCTCTGGGAATTCCAGAAATTTCTGATATGGAGCTAGCATTTATAGTGCTATCATGAGATTTATAATCTTTGATGTTTCTTCCTATAACTGAATGAATATTTTCTTTATCTATTTTGTCTTTAATTTTAACATTCTGATCTCCGTATTTTAAAGTAGGTATTAATGCTTGAATTGCTATAAATATTAAATCCACATCTTTTAATTGTTTCTGCCACATTTTCATCCAATTAAGCTGGCAATTGTAAAAATGATAGTAGTAAAAAGAAAATTGAGATTTTATTTCATTTTCAACATATTTAGACTTTAGATTTAAACCAAGGCGTTTTGTAACTGACAAAACAAATCTAGCTAACGCTTTAATATCATTTTCAATAAAATCTTTATACATTTTAACGTTTTTCTGTTTTAAATTGTAATAATAAGACTTATTTTCTTTATCAAATCTTATAACTTCCTTTTCTAAAAGTTTTCTAAGCTTTCTCCTAACAGTTTCCTTTGGTATACCTGTGTTTTCAACTATATTAACAATTTTAATACCAGTTTTCTCCCCGTAACTATTTTTTTCTAAATAATCATTAATTTTTAAAAAGTTTGATAATGAAATATCAAAGTTTAAATCTCTTTCCCTTTGTCTAACTATTTCAAGGTGTAAATTTCTTCCTAAAAGAGTAAGAATATTTGAAGTTTCTATACTTTGGTTCATTTTGTAACGAGCTGATAAAAAATTACTTTGCATTTCATAAAATTCAGCCAATATAGATTCGTGATTCTCATATACAATCCTACATATTAAATCTGATGAATATAATTTAAGACTGTCAGGCAACATTTTTTATTGTCCATTAAAGTTCATTATGAGACACATTTGACCAATTTCAGCATTGCATGTCAATCTCATATAATGTAAATTTCAATCATGTATTTCAGCTTTTTTGGATTTAGTGGCTACGGTTTTTTTATTTTGTCTGCTTTCATATTTACTTTTTTATGTTGCGCTTATCTTTTTTTAAAGACAAAAGGGGAACTTGAAAAGCAAGAAAAGTTATTTTCAGAAGAATTAAAAGTATTACAAGCAGAAAAAGTTGCCATAGCTACAAGAGATAGAAAAGTTAAAAAAATTTATCAACTATCTTAAAAATATTTAAACTTTGCCATTTCAAATATCTGAATGTTAAGTAAAAAAGTTAAATCAAGAATTTTATTTTTATCACTTTCATCATTTTTAGCTGTTCTAATTATATTTTTAGTTTTAAAATCTTTAGAAAAAAATGTAGTTTATTTTTTTTCTCCTACTGAAATTTTTTATGATAAAGAAATCAATATTAAAAAAAAAATTAGAATAGGAGGCTTAGTTAAAGAAGATTCGCTTATTAAAAATGAAAATTCTTTTAAATTTATTGTTACTGATCGAAAAAATGAAATTATTGTTTCCTACACAGGCCTGCTCCCAAATCTTTTTTCTGAAGGAAAGGGTGTTGTGGCTGAAGGTAAACTAAAAGATAGAAAATACTTTATTGCTGACACAATTCTAGCTAAACACGATGAAAATTATATGCCACCAGAGGTTAAAAAAGCACTAGATGATTAAAAATTTTTTATCTTTCAAAATTCTTTCTTTGACTAACAAATTTTTGTCAAATCTTACTATTTTAATGATTGTAATTTTGTCTACTGGAATAATTTATGCATTATTTATTTCTCCCCCAGATTTTGTACAAGGTGAATCTGTAAGGATAATGTATGTTCACGTTCCTTCATCCTTTATTGCTTTAGGACTTTTTGGATTTATAGGATTTGCATCAATATGTAGATTAATTTTTAAAATTAAATTTATTTCATTGATGGCAAAAAGTTTTGCGTTAATAGGTTTAATTTTTACCTTAATTTCAATTGCAACCGGATCTTTGTGGGGAAAACCAACTTGGGGCGTGTGGTGGGCTTGGGACGCCAGGTTAACATCCATGTTAATATTATTAATATTTTATATAGCCTACATTTTGTCCTGGAAATTAATTAAAGATCAAGAATTGGCAGAGAGAATATCTTGTATAATTGGTATAATTGGCTCTTTTAATTTGCCAATAATTAAGTATTCAGTTGATTGGTGGAATACGCTTCATCAACCCTCAAGTATAACTTTAACATCGGCACCAACAATACATCACTCAATGTTAGTTCCTCTAATTATTATGATTTTAGGACTTTTACTTTATTCTATTATTATTTTCTTAATGAAATATAAAACTGAATTGATCAAATTAAAATTTGGGAAAAAAAAATAAGTTTTTAATGAGAAGTTTCAGATTTTTTATTATGTCTATAAATAAAAAAAGCCCCAATTAATAAAAGCACAAAAGGCAAAAACCATAAAACAATAGTATTTATTTTTAGCGCGGGTTTTAAGAGAATAAAATCACCATATCTTTCAGTTAAATAATTATATATTTCCTTATTAGACAACCCTTCTTCAACCTTGTTTCTTATTAAAATTCTAAGATCTTTAGCGAGCTCCGCATCTGATTCATCAATAGATTGATTTTGGCATATCATACATCTTACATTTTTTGAAATTATACGCGCTCTTTGTTCTTGTTTTTCATTTTTTAAAATTTCATCTGGTTCTACAGAATAAGAATTTATTGGACCTATTTGAATTAGAAAAATTATTAGTAGTAGAATTATATTACTTTTAAACATTATTTGTTATTTTTAATTATTATATTAATTTTTTTATACACTTTTTCAGTTATCGGTCCGACATGTCTATATTTTATAACTCCATTTGAATCGATAATAAATGTTTCGGGTATTCCGTAGACACCCCAATCTATGGCTAATTTACCTTTTTTGTCCAAAACAACATTTGAATATGGATTACCAACTTCATTCAACCAAGCGATAGCACTACTTGATTTATCTTTATAATTAACTCCTATAACTCTTATTCCATCTTTTTTTGAAAAATTTTCTATAAAAGCATGTTCATCACGACAAGGTTTACACCAAGAGGCAAAGAAATTTACTAAAACTATTTCGTTTCCAAACTCATTAATTGATACAAATTTTTTATTATCAAAAAGTTCATCAACCTCAAATTTTGGAACATTTTTATTCATTAGGGCAGTAGGAATTTCAGATGGATTTCTATCAATTACCAAAAGGTAGAAAAAAATACCTAATACTAAAAATAATGTAATAGGTAGAATGAAAAATATTTTTCTCATAGTTTTAATTTTTAATTTTTTTTATATTTATAGCTGTGAGTGTGATTCCACCAATAAACACAATTAGAGCTCCGATCCATATCCAAATAACCAGTGGATTAAAATAAATTCTTACAGTCCAACCATCATCCAAATTTCCTTCTCCCAAGACAATATAAAGATCTCTAAATAAATTTACATGAATTGAAGCTTCGGTAGTAAAATTATTTGTAACAGGATAAAACCTATTTTCAGGTTCTAATTTTGTAACCAATTTTTTATTACCATCAAAAACTAAAAAATTTCCACGAAGAGCTACGTAATTTATTGCTTTAATTTCGCTAATTTTTTCAAGAATAATAGTGTGTTTTTTTACTATAATTTCATCATTAAATTTCATTTTTAAAATTTTTTCTTCTTGCCACACGCTTGATCCAGTTATCCCTAAAATAATTAAACCAATACCTATATGCGCTAAATGCATACTAATTAATTTTTTTTCAGGAAGTTTTATGAGGGGTAATATGTTATTAAATATTATCCAAAAGGCCAAAAATAAACCCAAAATTCCAGCCGGTTTATATGATTTAAAGATGTAAAGGAAAATTATAGTTAGAACTAATGCAGCTACCATAACTGGAAATATTTTTTTAAGCATTTCAAACTTATTTGTTTTGCCCCATGACAGAATTGGGCCAATGCCCATAACTAATAATGCCGGTATCATAATAGGAATAACAGTTGAATTAAAATAAGGTTCACCAACTGAAATTTTGTTATTTGTAAGAGCTTCAATTATTAAGGGATATATCGTTCCTAAAAAAACAGTAGCACAGACAATTAGCATTATTACATTGTTTAAAAGTATCGATCCTTCTCTACTAAAAAACACAAAATAACTTTCATTTAAGAATTTTTTTGAGTTTAGACTAAACAAAATTAAAGAATATACAGCTAATAATGTAACTAGTGTTAAAATGTAAATTCCTCGAGTTGGATCAAGCGCAAAAGTGTGTACGCTTGTTAGTATGCCTGATCTTACTAAAAATGTTCCTATTACACTTAGAAGAAACGTTAGGATTGATAAAAGTAGCACCCACGATTGTAATGATTTTCTTTTTTCAACAATAATTAACGAATGTAATAATGCGGTTCCAAGTAACCACGGCATAAAAGATGCATTTTCTACCGGATCCCAAAACCACCAGCCTCCCCAACCTAATTCGTAGTAGGCCCAAAGAGAACCAAAAGCAATTCCTATAGTTAGAAAAGTCCAAGCAATAACCACAAAAGGCTTCATATATTTAAACCAATCTACTTCAAAATTTTTATCTAAGCTTAACGTTGCTACGCTTATGGAAAAGGCTGCAGAAAAACCAACATACCCAATGTAAAGTAAAGGAGGATGAATTGCTAAAGCTGGATCTTGTAAAATTGGATTAAAACCTAAACCATTTTCTGGGACAGGCAGTATTTTTTCAAAAGGATTTGATGTAAGTAAAGAAAACAAAACAAAACCAAATATAATAAGAGACTGTATTTCTAATGTTTTTAAAATAAGTTTTGAATTTTTTGAGTTATAAAATTTAAAGATAAAATAATTGAATAAAGTTAAAACAAGTATCCAAAGTAGCATGGAACCTTCATGATTACCCCAAACAGCTGAAATTTTGTATATTAATGGTTTTGTCGAGTGAGAATTTTGAAAAACATTTTTGACGCTAAAATCTGAAACAATATAAGCATATATCAAAAAAATAAAAGCAAATAGAGAAAATAGCAGTTGCGCATTTACTGAAAAGTTTACTAATTTTATTTGACTACTTTTTCTTGAAAAAAAAAATTGTGACAAAGAAAAAAACAAAGTTAAACAAATTGTCGCAGTTCCCAAATAAGCTAACATTAATTTTATATTACTACTTTTCAATCAAGATAAGAACTATCTATCCGTCACATGCATACCTGATTCTCAATAAAATCAATGGAATTTTTGTCTAAAAAATGTAGTTAGCATCAAAAGGAGTATTTTATGAAATTATTTAAATTTATAGCATCATTTGTTTTCTTGATGGTTTTAAGCTCATCAAGCTATGCTGAATCAACTGTTTCAGCAGAAGTTGGTTTTATATTTAATACATTTCTATTTTTAGTTTGTGGATTTTTAGTCATGTTTATGGCTGCAGGTTTTGCAATGCTAGAGTCAGGAATGGTTACGTCAAAAAGTGTGTCAGTTATATGTGCAAAAAATATAGGTCTTTTTTCTATAGCTGGGCTTATGTTTTGGTTGTTTGGTTATAACCTTGCCTATGGAATACCAGAAGGTGGTTTTATAGGAAAATTTTTGCCTTGGTCTGATGCAAGTTCACTAGAAACTGGTTACTCTGATAGTTCCGATTGGTATTTCCAGATGGTTTTCTGTGCTACAACTGTTTCAATTGTTTCTGGAACTTTAGCTGAAAGAATTAAATTATGGCCATTCTTTTTATTTGCAGCAATTTTATCAGGAATTTTATATCCAATTGTT
>MDTG01131441.1_pt1 | contig 14146 bp, 14 predicted proteins | sample 811421 | NCBI WGS metagenome assembly MDTG01 (sample SAMN05326645, study PRJNA326480) | marine metagenome | isolation source: seawater | place: Pacific Ocean: South East | collected 2011 | reverse complement strand
ATTCCAAAAATACTTAGAATTACTACTATTATAGCAAGTGAAAAAATTAATTTAGTATTACCTTTAGAAAAATTACTTAAAGCTGAAGTAATTTTAGATTTTTCTGTATCTTTCACATTTATACTTTCTTCATTCGTAAATATACTTAACAAAGAAGGGAGAAGAGAGAATGTAACAATAATAGATACTGTAAGCCCTAATGTCATCATCCAACCAAAGTCAATAATAGGTTTTATACCACTAAAAATTAAAGATAAAAAAGCACAAATAGTTGTTAGGACAGTATAAAGAATTGGCATAAACATTTTTTTTGAAGTTTCTAGAATTGCTTCATTATTACTAAGATTTGAAAATTCTTTTTTTAATTGTAAAAATCTTACTGTCACATGGATATTCATTGCCATGTTAAGTATCAGCATAAGGGCAATAAAATTCGATGATATAACTGTAACTTTCCAACCTATTAATCCTAAAAGTCCGGTCATGATGATCACAGAAGTTGAACAGCCAATTAGAGGTATAATAACCCACTTAATATTTCTAAATATAATCCAAAGTGTAGCTACAATAAATAAAAATACTCCTATACCAAAGACGACAATATCATTTTTAATGTATGACATCATATCATCAGCAATCATAGGAATTCCTCCAAGATGTATTTTAGCATTTTCCGAATATTTGCTGATAACTTCTCTAATTTCTTTTATGTTTTGGTGATTTTTTTGATTATATAAGTTTTTGTACTGTTCATATTCTTTTAAAAATAAATTGTATTTTTCTTTATCTTTTTTACTTAAATTCTTCTCTAATGAAAGGTTAAAAAAATCATTCTTAATTTTAATATATTCATTAAGTTTTTTATCTTGCTTAAGATAAACAACAATACCAGAAGTTTTTCCGTCTTCACTAATTACATAATTTTTGTATATGGGACTATCAAGAATCTCTTTAAAGCCTCTTTCTTTATCAACGTCTGGGTAAGATAAAGTTTTATAGTTTTTTAACCTCTCCATCAAAGGTTCATCTGTACTTTTAAGCAAAGGGACATCTATTATAGTTATTACACTTTCAACCCAAGATAATTTTTCAATTTTTGATTTAAGAAACTGAATATTGATAATAGTTTCTTCATTTGTGAAGCTAGATACTGGTGTATAAGTTAAAACTAAAAAATCTTTATTTCCATATCTTTCATTTACTTCTCTAAGATATTTTAAATCTTTATCTCCTTCTAGCAAAAGAGCATCTGAAGATGCATCTAATTTAAAATCTTTTGAGGAATATAAAAAAAAAGTTAGTAAAGACAATAAAGCTATCAAAGCAATTTTTGGATAGTCAATTATTATTTTTTTATAAAATATGGAAAACATCGGCTAAGATCAGATATATCTTAATATATAAATAACTAAAGGTTAAATTTTTACTTATTTCTATTTAAATCTTTAAATTTCGTATACATGCCTTCAAATTCAACCTGAATATTTCCCGTTGGACCATGTCTTTGTTTTCCTATTATAATATCTGCTAATCCAAGTATATCATTCATTTTGGATTGCCATTCAGCATGTTCTATTGAACCAAGTTTGGGTTGTTTTTTTTCTAAATAATATTGTTCTCTGTATACAAACATTACCACATCAGCATCTTGTTCTATAGACCCTGACTCTCTTAAATCTGATAGCTGAGGGATTTTATCATCTCTTTGTTCCACTGCTCTTGATAATTGAGACAATGCTAAAACTGGAACTCCCAATTCTTTTGCTAAAGCTTTTAACCCTTGAGTGATTTCTGAAATTTCTTGCACTCTACCATCGTTCTTTCTACTATTTGTTCGCATTAATTGAATATAATCAACTACAATTAAACTTAATCCAAAAAGTCTTTTTAATCTTCTAGCTCTATTACTTAAAGCTGAGATGGTAATAGCTGGTGTTTCATCTATATATAAAGGTAAATCATAAATTTCTCTTGAAGTTTCAATATATCTATTTAATTGCTCTTCTGTTGCTTTTCCTCTACGAATATCGTTTGATTGAATTCTTGCTTGCTCAGATAAAATCCTTGTTGAAAGTTGTTCTGATGACATTTCAAGTGAAAAAAAGGCTACAGAGGTTTTTTCTTTATTTTCTTTAATTTTTTTTGCTGCATAGTAAGCAATATTTGTAGCAAGAGCTGTTTTACCCATAGAGGGTCTACCAGCAATTATAACTAAATCTGATTTATGTAAACCTCCAAGTTTTTCATCAAGGTCTGTAAGTCCTGTTGGAACTCCTACAATCCCCTGATCATTTTTCATTGCAAGCGTAGCCATTTCAATTGTTTTGTCTAAAGCTTGATTAAATTTTATATAAGATTGTGAAAAATTACCTCTTTCAGCTAATTGGTATAAAGATTGCTCCGCATCTTCAATTATATTTTCTCCAGTCTTATCTATTTCTTCATCTTGAGCATCATGTGTTACATTCTCAGAAATTTGTATAAGCTCTCTTCTTACGTACATCTCATGAATTAATTTTGCATAATCTATTGATTGCCTTGTTGAGGAAGAAAATCTAGTAAGTTTAACAAGATAATCTACACCCCCAACTTCAGACAGACCTCCGTCGTTTTCAAAAAAGTTTTTTAAAGTAATGGGATTTGCAATCATTCCTTTATTATTTAAACTTTCTATCACTTCATATATTTTTCTATGGATAGGATCAAAAAATTTAGCCGAATTAACTATAGTTGAAATTTCATCGATAATTTCATTATTCACAAGTACTGAACCTATAAGAGCCTGCTCTGCCTCTAAATTAGAAGGTAGCTTTTTTTCAGTTGAATTATTTAAAGTTAGGTTAATATTTTGCATTTATTTCAATCGTATTTTAAGTTAAGTGAGTTGAATATAAACTTAAAAGTTACACACCTTTTTTTCAACCTGTGGAAAAAGTGATTTTAAAAAATCAAGGGAAAATTATTTAGAGTCTATTTTTTTAACCTCTACCAAGACAGTCGCCGATACCTCTGAGTGTAAGTTGATACTTATTTTATATTTGCCAATTTTATTAATTTCTTGTTTTAAATCAATTTGAGAAGGTCCTATTTCAACCTTTAGGTCACTTTCAAAGGCGCTAGAAACCTCTCTAGGTTTAATTGAACCAAATAAATCTCCGTTATCTTTTGCCTCTTTACTAAAATTTAGAATTTTATTATTTATTTTTGCTGCAAGATCTTTAAAGCTTTTTTTAACTTCATTATTTTTTTTATTTAGCTCATCTTTTTTTTTATTAACAAAAGCAATATTTTCTTTATTAGCTCTTAAGGCCTTTCCATTTCTAAGCAAAAAATTTCTTCCATATCCATTTTTAACTTCAACTAAATCTCCAATTTTTCCTAGTTTTAAAATATTTTCTAATAATATTATTTGCATGATTATAAAAGACCTAAAATTTTTGCTTTTTTTATTTCGTTATTTAGTTTTCTTTGTTTGCCTTGGGAAACAGATGTGATTCTAGAGGGTAAAATTTTATTTGTATCTGACACGTATCTTTTTAGTAATTTAATATTTTTGTAGTCAATTACCGGTGCATCTTTAACTGACAAAGGGCATTTTTTTGAGAATCTATTTTCAGATTTTTGAAATAAACTAAGCTTGCTTAGAGGATTTTGTGGTCTTTTATTAAATTTTTTATTTTTTCTTTTCATTAATCTGATTCTCTTTACTAAAATATTCTTTTTCTGTATCGAGTTTTTTATATTTAATTGTTAAATGTCTTAAAATTGAGTTATCTATCAAAATATTTTTCTTAATTTCATCTAAAGTTTTGCTATTACCTTTGAACTTATAATGAATATAGAATCCTTTATTATAATTTTTAATTTTTCTAGCGAAATTTAAAAGACCCCATTCTTCAATTTTTATGATTTCTCCAGATGTGTTATTAATAATATCACTATATTTGCTTTGTACTTGCTTAATCTCTGTAGAAGAGAGGTCTTGTTTTGCAACCAGAGTATGTTCGTAAAAGTTCATTTTGCTATTAAAATTAGTTAAATTTATTTATATTAAAGATCGGTTTTATACTATTATAAATAAGTCATTTCAATAGTAATAATATAATAATAGAAAACGATTTATAAATGAAAGCTTTACTATTTCCAGGCCAAGGTTCTCAAGTCGTGGGTATGGGTTTACAATTTTATAAGGATTTTAATATTGTAAAAAATATCTTTGAGGAAGCCGATAGTAAACTCAAGTTTAAAATATCTAAAATTATATTAGAAGGTCCAGAGAGTGAATTAAAATTAACACAAAATACTCAGCCAGCAATCTTAACAGTGAGCTATGCAATTTATAAAGTAATAGAGAAAGAGCTAAACTTGAAAGTTACTGATTTTAAATATTTTGCAGGACATTCTCTAGGAGAATATAGTGCTTTGGTTTGTGCTAAATCTTTAAGATTTATAGATGCCTTATATTTGCTTCATGAAAGAGGAAAAGCAATGCAAGAGTCAGTTCCCATTGGCAAGGGAGGAATGTTAGCTGTGCTTGGTATAGATATTGATCAATTAGAAAACTATATTAAAAAAATTAAAGGTAATGGAATTTGTGAGTTAGCAAATGATAATGCTGACGGTCAAATAATAGTAAGTGGAAATATTGAAAAAATAAATGTTTTAAAAGAAAAATTAAAGATTGATAAAAAGAAGTCAATTTTACTACCTGTCAGCGCACCTTTTCACTGCAGCTTAATGAAAAATGCTTCTGTGAAAATGCATGAAAAAATAAACAATGTAAATTTTGATGATCCAAATATAGAAATTATTTCAAATGTGACGGCATTGCCCGAAAAAAAACAAGAAAATATTAGAAGATTATTAGTAGAACAAATTTATTCTAAAGTAAGATGGAGAGAAAGTATCTTATATATGAAAAAAAATGGAGTTAATGAATTTATTGAAATTGGCCCTGGTAAAGTATTATCTGGTTTGGTAAAAAGAATATTAAAGGATAGCAAGTCTGATAGTATTAACTCTATTGATGATGCTAAAAAAATATTAAATGAACTTTAAAAATAAAAAAATTTTAGTTACCGGAGCCACAGGTGGAATTGGAAATGAAATTGTAAAAAAATTTATTGATTTAGAAGGAACTGTTTTAGCTACTGGCACAAATACAACTAAATTAGATGAAATTAAGAATAAATATTCAAAAGTTAAAGTAAAAAAATTTGATATTTCTGATCATGCTCGTATAGAAGAATTTATTGATGATGTGATATTAGAATTAGGAGGATTGGACATACTTATAAATAATGCTGGAGTAAATATGGATAACTTATCTTTAAGAATGAAAGATGATGAATGGAAAAGAGTTATAGATATTAATTTAAGTTCAACATTTTTATTAACCAAATATTCAATAAAAAAAATGCTGAAAAATAAATTTGGGAGAATAGTGAATATCACTTCTATTGTTGGACATACAGGAAATCTAGGTCAATCAAATTACTCTGCTTCAAAAGCAGGTATAATTGGAATGTCAAAAAGTTTGGCTATTGAGTATGCTAAAAAAAATATTACAATAAATTGTGTTTCACCAGGATTTATTCAAACTGCTATGACAATGAATATAGCTGAAAAGGTCAGATTATTCTTAACCTCTAGAATACCTATGGGAAGACTTGGAACTGGTGAAGATGTCTCAAATTGTGTAGCTTTTTTATCATCAGATGAGTCGTCTTACATAACAGGCGAAACTATACATGTTAATGGCGGTATGTATATGTCTTGACAATTATATTGAATTCTTTAATAAGAAAATAATCATAAATTCAAAAATAGGGAATTACATGTCAAAAGATATAAATTCAAAAGTAAAAAAGATCGTTGCAGATCATTTAGGAGTAGACGAGGCTAAAGTTACGGATGAGTCTAGTTTTATAGATGATTTAGGAGCTGATAGTTTAGACACAGTAGAGTTAGTTATGGCCTTTGAAGAAGAGTTTGGATCTGAAATCTCAGATAGTGAGGCTGAAAAAATTTTAACAGTTGGTGATGCAATAAAATTTATTGAAAGTAAATCTACTCAGTAAATTTTAAAATTATGAGAGTAAATGATGATAGTATTATGGTAATACTTTCATCCCCTTCAGGTGCTGGAAAAACAACTATCAGTAAAAAAATACAACAAAAATATCAGAACTTTAAAATCTCAGTTTCACACACTACTAGAAAACCTAGGCCAAACGAAGTTGATGGTATTGACTATTTTTTTGTTACCCATGAACAGTTTGAGAGATATATAAAAGATAATCAATTCTATGAGTACGCAAAAATTTTTGGCAATTATTATGGCACCTCAAAAAAATCTGTTTTAGATTTATTAAAGAATAAAAATGATATTTTATTTGACATAGACTGGCAGGGGACAAAACAACTATCAAGTTTTAAAGAACTTAATCTATTAAAGATTTTTATATTACCTCCGAGCAAAAAGGAGTTAAAAAAAAGGTTAATTCAGAGAAATCAAGATAAACCAGAAATTGTTGAAGAGAGGCTAAAAGCGTATGATGAAGACGCTGCACATAAAGATGATTATGACTATGTTGTGGTAAATGATAACCTTGAAAATTGTTTTAAGCAGGTAGAAGATATAATCACTTCAAAAAAAACAAATAACAAAAAAAAATAATTCATTTCATAAATCTATCTTATATTTTTTTCATAGTATTCTGCAATTTTGAAATAATCCTCTTCTTTTAAGATACTTGGGCGATAAGTTAGATTAGTTTTCAATTTCTTTTTATGAATTTCAGATTTTCCAAATAATTTTTTAAAACTCTTATTTATCATTTTTCTTTTATTTGAAAAAAAAATTTGAGTAATTTTCTCTAAGTTTGAGATATCTTTTATCTTATAATATTTATTTATTATTGGTTCAAAAACAATAAGAGTAGAATCAACCTTTGGTTTTGGAAAAAAACAATTTCTTGAAATATTAAAATGGTTTAAAACCTTAAGTCTCCAATTAGAAATAATAGTTATTCTTCCGTATTTAGATGTATTACTCTTAGCTAAAATTTTTTCAGCCACTTCCTTTTGAAACATAAAAATCAATTTTCTATAACTAGGAGGCCACTGATTAAATTTGATTAGCTTTACAAGAATTTGTGTAGATATATTATAAGGTAAATTCCCAAAAATTATAGTATTTTTTTTTAAAATTTTTTCTAAATTAAAACTCAATATATCCTTATTAATAATTCTTATTTTTTTTTTTAATATTAATTTTTTATTTAAAATTTCACACATTCTTTCATCTTTTTCTATAAGCGTTAAACTTTTGGGATTATGTTTAACTATCTCGTGGGTTAGATTTCCTGTGCCAGGTCCTATTTCAATTATATTATAATTATTAATTTTCTCTTGTGAAATAATTTTATTTATAATATTTTTGTCGTGAAGAAAATTTTGACCTAAAGATTTTTTTGGCTTTATACTCATCAAATTCTTGATAAAAATTCGATACACTTTATTAAGCTTAAGGGGTTAGCTTTTTTCATACCGATAATATCATTTGCAACCCCATGATCTGGTGAAACTCTAATATAGTCTAAACCCATAGTAATATTAATTGCATCGAAATTAAAAATTGTTTTAAAAGGTGTTAATACCTGATCATGATACATTCCTACTATTACATCATATTTATATTTATTCCTGTTATTAAAAATTGTGTCAGAGGAGTATGGACCCAAAACTTTGCATCTTAATTTTTTTAATTTTTTTATTGCTGGAATAATAATTTTTCTTTCCTCTGAACTAGAGCGAAATTCTGCATTATGAGGGTTTAGTCCCAGAATAACAACAACTGGTTTTTTGTTTAAATATTTCTTATAAAATTTATTTAGGGTAATAATTTTTTTTACTACAAGATTCTTATTAAGAGTTTTTGACACATCTTTTAAGTTTATATGGGTTGTGATTGGCATAACAGAATATTTTTTGTTATAAATCAACATAGCTTCTGCATTATTTAATTTATTTTTTTTACCCAAAAATTCTGTCACTCCTATTTTCTCAGATTTAAAAATTGTTTTTTTATTAATTGGACAATTAATAAAACCCTTTATATCTTTATTTTTGCTTAATTTATGAGCAAGATTTAGTGAGTCTAATATATTTTTTGTTATTTGATTTTTTTTGAGTTTGAAAGGGTTAGTAAATTTAATTGGTAAATTTAGTATTTGCATTTTGTTTCCAGGAAGAAAATTATTAATAGATTCAATTTTTCTAATTGGAATATTCATTTTAATTTTCTTTAACTGACTTTTTATTAAATTAAAATTTCCAATAATGAATATATTTTTTCTATATTTATTTTGGATGACCCTCCAAGATTTTGCAATTATTTCTGAATTTATACTATTTGGATCTCCTGCTATTATTGCAATTTTTTCTTTCATTTGAAATCTATCAAAGTTGAATTTTCTAATCCTGAAAAATGAGATCTAGAAAATAGATTTAGTTTTTCATTTTTTTTTTTATTTATTAAACTATCTTTAACTTTTTCAATATCATAATTTTTATTTTCAACAATCTTTATTTTCTGAACTTTTAAAATTATCAATGAATTTTGTATCTTAATTGGTTCAGTTACTTCACCAACCTTAATATTTTTTAACTTATTTTTATAAATTTCAGAGAGAACATTTTGATTAAACCAACCTATATCTCCATCATTAATAGAAGAACTAGATACACTAAAATTTTTAGCAGATTTAGCAAATCCGTTATTTTTTATGGACTCATAGATCTTTTCTATATACTTTTGATCAGTTTGTTTATTTAGACTTAGTTCTATTTCTGATAATTTGTAATTCTTTATTTGTTTTTTGTTTTCTAATATATTTTTAATTTCATCTTCAATCTCTAAAGGGTTAATTACAATTTGATTTTTATACATTTTAAAAATCAATGTATTCCAAAGAAGATCAATTTTAATTTTTTCTATAAATTTATTATAATCTACTTCATTTTTTTTAAATATTTCTTTAAGTCCTTTTTTATCTGTATTTAATTTCTTCGAAATATTTAAAATATAATTTTCTAATTCATCTTGACTAAAATTTTTTACTTCATATTTCTCAATTTCATTTTTCTTAATTGATTTTCTAATTAAAGATTTAACAGCCGTATCTTTTAAACCATCAATATTTTCTTGATTAAAAACCTTATTTCCTACTATTAACAATATTTTTATTTCATTCTGTATGTCAATAGAAGTAATAATTTTATTATTAACTTTTACTACAATAGAGTTACTTATTGCAGCTGTTAAGTTGCTATGAAAAAATATATAAAAAAAAATTACAAGAATCTTTAAAACATATTTCATTTAATTTCCAAATGTAGGACTATTTAATTCAGCAAAAGGTATTAGCGAAATTTTAAACATAAGAGAATTTTCTGACTCTAAATCTCTATCAGTATAAAATTCTCTTCTATAAACAATTCCAGCCTTTAAACAATCGTTTATATATTCATAACTTAAATTATAAAATTCTGCTGAACTACTTAATAAATTTCTTTTTGTAGAAAAAGAAATTTTTCCAGAATCATTAATGTCTATATCTATACCTGTCTTTATGTATTCTTGTTTTCCTATATGGTTACTTTCTTCCAAATAGCTAATATTGAATTTAGTTTTATTTACTGATAAATCAGCCCCAATTTCATTATAGTTAAACTCTCTATAATTTTGGTCGATTGCAAAATTATAATTCAAATCAATGTTATCTTTTACCTTTAATTTTGTCTCTCCCACAAGATCAGAGAATCTTTGATCAAGAGAAGTACTTGAAGGAATGTCAGAATTTTCACTTTCACTGATGACCTGTCCTGCTGAGAAACTAAATTTTTCATCGCCAGTGCTTCCATCTTCATTTAGCAAACTTCTTTTGTAATCAAATCCTAATGAAGCACTAAGACCGTTCTCAATTACGTCTATTTCGTCAATTTTATTGATCTCAAAAAGATTGCTATACTTAAGTCTTCCACCATCTGTTTTTCTCATATGACCAGGAGCATACCGTAAAAGTAATTTAGGTTGTAATAAATCACTGTTTTTCTTAATCAAATCATTTTTATATAATCCTAATTTAGCTAAATATCCAATGGCACCAAATAGCTCAGAATTATTTTTATTGTTTTTAAATTTTTCAGTATTTTCAGCATTATAATTAACTGATTTAACAATTCCTTTAAATTGATTTTCAAAACCAAATTTATTAATCCACTTATTTGACTTCCAATTTATATCATTAACGAAAAATTCAGTTTGTTTATCAACCTCATAATTTCTTACTCTTAAATTAGAAGATAAATCAAACACACCATATTTTTCACTTAAAAGAATATTTTTATCAAATGTTAGGTAGGGAAATAAATATTCATATCTAGAATTATCTTCTATAGATAAGTTCTCAAAGGCACTAACAGTAGCGCCAAAGAATATATCTTCATATTGTAAATCGTAACTTAAAGTATTTTCAAGTATATTTTTATCGCCATCGACTAAAGTTGTATTGATATCATGAATTTTTAGATAAGTATCATTAGACACCTTTTGGATATTTAATTCCATTTTACTTTTCTTGTCTTCAGTATTTATAAAATCCAAATTAAATCTTGAAAAAAAATGAGATCTTCCTCCTGGTGTTTTTTTATCTGAAGTTTTTTTGTATCCTTTCGTGTAACCCGTATCTACAATAAGAAAAGAATTTTTAAAATCTTGTCTATATTCTCCTAAGAATAGTGGTTTTTCTTTAGCGTAAAGTCTAGGAGTAAAAGTAAAATCTTTACTGTTAGATATTGCCAAAAAATAAGGAATCGTTATACCCGATCCTGTTGTAGTGCTATTAGCCAAAGAAGGAACTAAAAATCCAGATCTTCTTTTAACAGTTGGATCAGGGTGCGAAAATCTTGGAAAGTAAAAAATTGGAAAATCATAAATTTTTATAACTGCATCTTCATAATATATTGTTTTTTTTGTTGTGCTGTGCTTGATTCTTTTTGATTGCAAAGTCCATGGAGGACACTTGTCTTTACCTCTATTTTTGCAATAAGTGAAAACACCTTTTTCAAGTTCACTTTCTCCTTCAGATATTGTTATTGTATTAGCAAATATACGGGGCTGATTTTCTTCACTTATTTTAATACTTTCTTGATTTAAAAATGCTTTAACATCAGACCCTACAATTGTATTTTTTTTTTCATCGATATAAATTTCTGAAAAATTATAGTTATTTTTATTAATATCTTCAATTTTTATTTTTCCTTTTGAAAAAAAAATATTTTTATCAATTAAATAATTAAACATTTCAACAGAAATTTTATTATCATTTTTATCAATTATTTCAGTTTTGAAATCAGATGAAATTATTTTTTTTTTATCATCAAATAAAATATTTTCACCATAAATCTCAAAACCTTCAGATGTAATAATTTTTGTTTTTCCCAAAGTTTCTAATATACCCTCATCCTTTTTGTATTTAGCAAATTCGGCAAAAAGTTTATTATTTTTATCATCTGTAACTTTAATATTTTCCTCAAGTATTAGAGTTTCTGTTTTTTTTTCTAATTTCATTTTAGATGAATTAATCTTTAGCTCATCAGAATAAGATGGAACATAATTAAATGTAAATAAAATTATAAATAATAAAGAAAAATAATTATTTTTCATTAATTTGAATTACTCCAATTAGACAAAATAAACTTATAGCAATTATTGGCATCCAAACAGATAAAGTGAGAGGAATTCTATCTGTCTGACCTAAAGCTATAGATAAATCCTTAAAATAAAAAATTACCACACAACAAACTATAGATATAAATATATAATATATGTTTTGTGGTTTTTTACTATGTGAACCCACTGTAAAAATGGATGCTAAAACTACCATTAAAAGTAAAAAGACTGGTAATGAGAAGAAAACATTTATCCTTTCATTAAGTATTTCTTTAGAATAGCCTTGATTATTAAGCTTTTTGTAGTCAGTTAGAAGATCTACAAAAGATACTGTATCAAGATTCTTATAAAGCGATCTTAACTTTTCAGTATTATATGCTGATTTTAATTTAAAATTTTTTTCAGTAATTTGTTTATTCTCTTTACTAAAATAATATCTATTTACAGAGTCAAAGTGCCATAAGTTAGTAGAGATATTTACTTTATTTGAGTCCATTCTTTCTAAGATTTTATTATTTTGATCTAGTTTATAAATGGTAACATTAAAAAGAAAATTTTCTTCTAATTTACTTGCAGTAGTAATATGTAAATTTTTTTCATTAATTTCTTTGATCCAAACACCATTCTTATTTATCGAAACTAAATGATCAATATCCATTGAATAATTAGCTTTCGTTTGTTCATAATATTTTATCATTACAGAAGTTATTGGATTAATTGCAAATAAAATTACAATACCAAAAATAAAAGCTGTTAGAGCTAAAATAGAAGTTATTTTAAAACTAGAAAAACCAAAAATTTTAAGTGATAATAAATCTCTATTAGATTTAATTGATATCAAATACCACATTGATGCTAAAAAAATTACAAAAGGTAAGAGTTGTATGATTAGATTTGGTATAAATAACATAGTTAATAATAAAGGCAATCCAATACCGATATCTAAATTTTTAAAAAACTCAATTTCTTCAAATAAATTTAAAATTACACCTAGACAAACAAAAATTAAAATTGCATTTAAAATTGTTTTTAGGTATCCAAATATTAAGTATCTATTTATAACATTATTCATTGTCGTACCTTTTCAGACAATAGTTTTTTGAATAATATTAGATAAATTAAAGGCATTAATATTATTGGAAGAAAGAAGTAGGCTATAGTATTCAAATTTGAAAATCCTGAAAATCGAACTAATACCTCTGCTAATATTAAAATTATAAAACTAATGATAAAATAAATATATTTGTCAAAAAACTTATATTTTTTTTCTTTATTAGATATTAATAAAAAACATGAAATTAAAGCAACCAAAGGTATATAAATAGGCATACCTATTCTTCTAGAGATCATTTCAACAACACTTTTTTTCTGAGAAATATCTTCTGGGCAATTTACAATTTCTTTTGGTTTTAAATTATAGTAATCACTTGCTACACAATATATTAGAGAAGAAGTTGGTGTTTCTTGTAATTTTGGAACAATGATAGTTCTAGGTGTAAAAGCATCTATCGAAAGTTCAGTCTTTGAAAAATTTATATTATTTAATTCACCTTCTTGATTTTGATTTTGTATTAATCCATCAATTAAAATTAATTTTTTATTTGTAATAACACCTCTTTTAGCAATAATTGTAGAATTAATATTATCTTTAGAGTCGGTTAATAAATTATTGAATGCTCCAGCAGAGTCATCTCTAATAAAAATATTTTCCATTTCATTTTGTCCAGTTTTCTTTTCAATGTAAAAAGTTATATTGTCAAATGAGTCACTAAAGTCATTCTCTTTAATGATAGAAGAAATTGAATTAAAATCAGAAGATCTTATTAATTCTCTAGACTTATTAAGGGCGTTAGGTGTAATAAAAACAGCAAAAAATATTTGAAGAATTAAAACTAATAATGATATTTTAAAAAATAGGTTAATTATTCTTATTTTATTAAGACCGGATGTCCACAAAAGAATTAGCTCATTTTGCCTTTCAAATTTTAGTATGGATAGTATTAAAGCTAAAAGAAATGATAGGGGGATAAATTTTGTTAAAATATTTGAAATATTTAAAAATGAAAAAAATAGATATGTTGTTATAGAATGCCCATTTTCAACTATTAAATCTAAAAAACTTACAGCTCTTACAGTCCATGCGATTGCTGTAAAGGCAAATAAAATAGTCACAAATGTTTTGAATATTTCAATTGTAAAGTATTTATAAATTTTGTTTTGTAGCATTGAGTTTTAATGTATATAAATAAAGCAACCTTAGATAAAATTCAATCTATGGTTTAACTATGACCGATTTCCCGTTGAAATCTTATATATTTGGACATATATACCATTCAACTCTAAAGGAGTTTATTTAAAAATTTATGTCTATTAAAATTAATTATTTAAACAAAACAGGCAGCAAGCCTT
>MDTG01041848.1_pt1 | contig 14147 bp, 14 predicted proteins | sample 811421 | NCBI WGS metagenome assembly MDTG01 (sample SAMN05326645, study PRJNA326480) | marine metagenome | isolation source: seawater | place: Pacific Ocean: South East | collected 2011 | reverse complement strand
ATTGTCTTCAATATTTATTTGAAGATAATCAGAAGATATTTTTTCAATCTGAACCATCATTTTTTTATTTTTTCCCTTGGAAGATAAACCATGCCATATAGAATTTTCTAAAAAAGGCTGCAATGCCAAAGGAGGAATTTTTATCGTCTTTAAATCTATCGAAGAATCTATTTTAAGTGTAAAATTTATCTCATTTGAAAAACGAATATTTTCTATACATAGATAAAGTTTCAATGTTTTTATTTCTTCCGCTAAAGTAATTTCTTGTACTGTTGAACTTTCTAATATTTTTCGTATTAATTTGGAAAACTTATTTAAGTAGAAGGTGGCCTTTTGCTGTTCATTTTCTATGATATATAATTTGATAGAATTTAATGCATTGAATACAAAATGTGGGTTCATTTGACTTCTTAAAGCTTTTTGTTTTAATGAAAGTATTTTCTTTTCATTTTTTAGTCCTTTTTGTTTGCCAACTGAAAAAATCACAACAGCAATTAAAGTGAAAAGAGCAAAAGCAATGATCCATAAAGTTCTATTTTTTGTTATTTGTAATTGAGTTATCTGATTTTTTTTTGCTAGATAATTTATTCGATTTATACTTCGCTCTTTATCGTACTTTGTTATTAATTCGCCAACATATAGTAAGTTTTTTTCATTTAGCGTTTTTCCACCTTCTTCTTTTGCTTTTTTATAATAAGAATAGGCTTTTTTATAGTCTCTCTTTTTAGCGAATAGAGAAGATAAATTTTCATTTGCTTTAACTATAATCCTATGAATATTAAATTTCGCAGCGATTTCTAGGGCAGTAGTTAGGTTTTTTTTTGCACTTTGAAGTTTGCCAAGGTGTAATTGAGCCAATCCAAGAGTATTATAGGTGCTAGAAAGATAAAACATGTCTTTTTCTTTAATAGCTATTTGTAAAACGGTGTCTACAGTGCCTAATGCTTGTTCGTATTTTGTTTGTTTAATTAATATATTAGCGATGTTATAGCCACAAATAACTTTACCAATTCTTGAGTTAATTTTGTTGTTATAATGTAAAGATTGATGATAATTTTTAAGAGCTCTGTCTAAATTTCCTAGCCCTTCGTGAGCATTTCCAAAACATTTATGATTGATGGCAACTCCCTTTATATCATCGAGTTCTTTTTGAATTACAATAGCTTTCTGAAACTCTTTTAGAGCCAATCTATATTGCTTCAAAGAGAGATAGATATTGCCAATACTATTTTGAGCGATACTAATACTCTTCTTAGTAATAATTTTAGGATTTTTAATTGTAGTTGCTTTATCTAGCGCTTTTTGATGGTAATCTAAAGCATTTTTAACATCATCTTGCCTTCTATAAACAGATCCAATTGCATTCAGCGTTTTTATTTCATAAATTGTGTCTTTTATTTTTCTGCTGATGAGAAGCGCTTTTGTATATTCATTGATTGATTTTTTGAATAGTGAGAGGTCTCTATAGTATCTTCCTAGCGCATTGGCGCCATAAAATTCTCCTGCTAAATATGAATTTTCTTTACTTTTTTTTATCAGCAGTGTTAAAAGGGTTTTATTTTCTCTATGTTCATAAAAAACAGAATCAATAATGTCCTGCACAGAAATCTTGTTTTCAATAAGATATGTTATTTGTTTAGTTACATTTTTTTTTTGAGAAAAAGAAAAGGCAGTCAATAATAAAAAAAGAAGCGTACATATTTTTCCTCTCATAAATTAAAATTTATCTAAAAATGCTGTTTTCTTTTGACGAGAAACCGGGATTTTATGGCCATTTTCTAAAATGACATAACCATCAGATTTAAGGAATTCTCTTACTTTTTTTAGATTGATAATATATGAGTTGTGAATTCTAAAGAACTCTTCTTTTGGAAGTATGCTGTCTAGTTCTTTTAGCTTTTTGGTAATAACAATTTTTTTATCAGAGGAATGAATTGTTGAATAATTACCTTCAGAGACAATAAAAAGTATTTCTTTAGGGTCTACAAAAATCAATTTCCCATCTGTATTGAGTGTGATTTTTTTTGAGTTGATTTTTTCATTAAAATTCAATAATACTTTTTCTATTTTATTGGGATTTAAGGATGTAGAATTCTGTTTTTTAATTTTTTCGATGGTTTCTTTTAGATCATCCCGATCTATAGGTTTTAATAAATAATCGGTTGCATTCTTTTTCAATGCTTTGATGGCATATTCATTATATGCAGTTGTAATAACTACAGCACAATTTGCGGAAGTAAGGTTGTTTAAATTGTTTAAAAATTTAAATCCATCCATAGTAGGCATTTCAACATCCAGAAAAAGACAATCTACCTCATTGTCTACCAGATAAATCAATGCTTTTTCTGGGTCATTAAAAGTAGCTTTTACCTCAATCTCATCACTAAAATTTGACAACTCCCAAGATAAGCTTTGTATCGCCTTTGGTTCGTCATCAATAATAACAGATGTTAACATATCACTTTTAATGGATTTTTAAATTTAGTTTTACATCTAGAGGGTTTTCATTTCAAAAATCAACCAAGTAAAAAAACAGTTCCCTAAATGTTTCAAGTTTACTGATTTTTTACAAAAAACAGCTGTATTTTGTTGTTTTTTCGACGAAATGATTATAATATCCTGCTATTTCTCATTTTAAAACTTGAGTAATTTTTTTGTAGCCCGTTTCTTATATTTTTTATGCTTTATTTCTAAAGAGATGAGACCAACTATTTCATGTTGAAAACTGGCTAAAAAATTCGTCATTTTTGTATTAACGCAATTCTTTGAAGCATCTTTTTGTTAAAAGGGAAACATATTTATTAATGAGAAATACAAGTTATCTTCTTTTTAATACCATTTGTACATTATTCAATACCATTCATACAATAATTGTTTTTTCATACTTAATTTCGCATAGATTTGTATCATTGTTTTGGGAGAATGACTAATTACAAGAAAAAGAAAATGGTTATTTATTTAAAGAATTTCCCTAGATTCTTTAATTTTAAAGCATCGCTGTCTCGGCGATGCTTTTTTTATGATATGTGCTTATATTGTTTGCCAAAATTAAAGTCAAGTCCCCAATAAGTAGTATTGCGAAAATTTTTAAGAATTCACAAAGTATAATTGGGGCGCTATACTCAAAATAATAGTATAAGTAAAAAATAAAATCACAACAAAACTTGGCAAATGGGATATCCTTGTTAAATGGATAAAATAAATAATTGTAATTTAGCGTTGGATCAAAGAAATTATTTTTAATAATTTTGGTAGATACTATTCTTGGTTTAGGACCAGATAAAGTTCGTAAATACTCTTCTAAAGAGATTGTTAGGAAAGAAAGAAATTTAAACTTAAATTATTATTTTGAAAGATTACTTTGCACACGAAACAGCAGTCATAGATAACGATTGCACTATTGGGAAAGATACTAAAATTTGGCATTTCAGTCATATTATGTCCAATTGTATTATTGGCGATCGATGCAATATTGGTCAGAATGTTGTAGTCTCTCCAAAAGTCATTTTGGGCGAAAATGTTAAAGTACAAAATAACGTATCTATTTATACAGGTGTAATTTGTGAAGAGGATGTTTTTTTAGGTCCCTCAATGGTTTTTACTAATGTAATAAATCCACGAAGCGCCATAAAAAGAACTACAGAATATCAAAAAACAGTGATAAAAAAAGGAGCAACTATTGGTGCGAATGCAACCATTATTTGTGGGATTTCCATAGGGGAGTATGCTTTTATTGGAGCAGGAAGTGTGGTTACTAAAGAGGTATTGCCTTATGCACTTGTTGTTGGGAATCCTTCAAAACAAATTGGTTGGGTAAGCGAATATGGGCATAGTTTAGAGTTTGACAAAAAAGGGATTGCAATTTGTAAGGAAAGTAATCAAAGGTATCAATTAAAAAATGAGACTGTTACAAAACGATAGCATGATTAAAAAATATGTGTTTCTCGTTTTATTATTGCCTTCAATTTTTTTTGCTCAAGAAGAAAGATACCCAATTTTTGATATTTGTAAGAGATCTGATATTCAATTGTTAAAAAAGTGCTTCTATACAGCAACAAGAAAACATTTTTATGGAGCATATAAAAAACGTTCATTTGACCAAAATGAAGTTAAAGGAACAGCGAACATTATTTTTGCGGTCACCTCAGAAGGGGAGTTTAAGTTAATTCATGTACAGACTCCTCACAAAGAAATCAGAGAAACAGTAAAAAGAGTTTTCAATGTTTTTCCAAAAATTATTCCTGCTTCGTATGATGACCATCCAATAGAAATGAAGTTTGAGTTTCCTTTAGAGTTTCCTGTAATTAAAGACTCTACTAATTTTGAGATGGGATCTCATAATAAAATTAATAAAGAAAGTTTATCGACTGCTGTTGAAAAAAAAAAATTAGAAGCAGGCTTTTTTGAGCATAACAGCAAATTAAATATTCCATTCACACATAAAAATTATGTAGATTATGAGTACGCTTTGCATAAAGCAACAGGCACGCACTCTGCTTCTAAACCATACACCTATCAGGAAATAAGTAAATATTTAAATTTAACTGAAAATAAAAAGAGATTTTTCAAACCTCATAAAAAAACATGGTTAGGGAATAAAGTTTGGAACGAGCATTTGTTGCAAGTAGAAACAGAAGATTATTGGTTTACACTAGATTTTTTATTCGATGTTCAACTGGGTAAAGATAATTCAGAGGTAGCATATACATTTAATAATTCAAGAATTTTAAATATTCAAGGAGAAATTGGAGCGCATCTTTCATTTTCTACAACTTATTATGAAAGTCAAGGGAGGTTTGCAGCGTATGTGAATAGTTTTATAACCAACACTGCAACTAATGGAAGGCCTAAAAACTCTGAGGGATTGGTTCCTGGTAGAGGAAAAACAAAAGCACACAAAACAGATTCTCACGATTATCCAGTTGCAGAGGCTTATTTAGCATATACGCCCAATAAATACATGCAATTTCAATTTGGTAATGGTAAAAATTTTATTGGTGATGGGTATCGATCATTTATTTTATCTGATGTCTCTGCTCCGACTACATATCTGAAAATGAAATTAGACATCTGGAAAATACAATATACCAATATTTGGATGTGGAATACAGAACCATCGATAAGTTCTATTTCAGATTCAAATGAGCATGCAAGAAAATATGTAGCTGCACATTATTTAAGTATTAACATAACAAACAGACTTAATTTGGGCTTTTTTGAAACGACGATTTCTAAAGGAGAAAAAGGGTTGGATGCTGGCTTTTTTAATCCGATCATATTTTATAGGTCTTTAGAGTTTAATCGAGGAGAAGACGCAGGAAATGCATTGGTTGGTCTTACAGGGAGGTATAAATTAAATGACAAAGTCTCTTTATATTCTCAATTCCTGGTCGATGAATTTTCAGTTGGTAACTTGAGAGATCTAAGTGATTGGAGACACAAATATGCGTATCAATTAGGAATAAAATATTTTGATGCTTTTACTGTTGAGAATTTGTTTTTTCAACTGGAATATAATCACGCGCGCCCCTATACTTTTGCTCACAAGTTTCCTATTTTAAACTATGGAAATTATAGTCAGCCATTAGGACATTTATGGGGGGCAAATTTCTGGGAAGCAATCGCTGTAGCAAGATATAAAAAGGACCGATGGAGCGGAAGTACAAAAGTTGTTTTTGGGGAAAAAGGGTTTGATTTAGAGGATCAATCAATAAGTTATGGAGGAGATATTTATCAATCTTATGAAAATAGACACTCAGATTTTGGCAATGAGGTTGCTCAAGGAAATAGTGCTCAGATTTTTATTGCAGATATACAAACCAATTATTTAATAAATTCAGCGAATAATACGAACCTATTTATGAACTTTTCCTACAGAAAAGCGTCCATAGAAAAACATGTAACAAGTTTTTCTTCAGGTACAAATATTTGGTTTACAGTAGGTTTACGATCAGATTTATTTAATTGGTATTTTGATTTTTAAATTTTTATTTTTTTTTAGTAAAAACAAATAAAATTATTTATATATTTGCATATGTGATTTTTTAATTAATATCACATTTTTCTTTTTCATAGCAATTTTCCCACTCAATCTTTTGAGTGGGTTTTTTTATTTCAAAAACAAAAGCAAGCTAAAAATATGGTAAAGTCATAATTATCAAATATCTTTGCAGAACTATTTTGTAAAATGGAAACAACAGTTATCACAAGCGATAAAACATCAATGCAAGCGATTCTTTCAGACGTTAAACAACTTACCAAGGTTGGACTGTCCTTAAGCGTAGTATTTTCTTCTTTAGCAGGGTATTTGCTTGCTGTAGATATTGTCAATTATTCGATACTTTTTTTGTTAGCTTTGGGAGGATTTTTTATGGTTGGAGCCTCCAATGCGTTCAATCAAATTATAGAAAAAGATACAGATGCTATCATGAAAAGAACACAAAACAGGCCACTTCCAACCGGTAGAATGTCTGTTAACGGAGCTCTTACAATTGCCATTTTGTTTACAATTCTTGGAATTTCAATTTTATATAGTATCAACCCCAAATCAGCTTTGTTTGGCGCAATTTCAATTTTTATATATACAAGTATATATACTCCTTTAAAATCCGTAACTCCTTTGGCTGTTTTCGTGGGTGCAATTCCAGGAGCAATTCCTTTTATGCTTGGTTGGGTAGCAGCGACTGATAAATTTGGTTTGGAGGCAGGGTTTTTATTTATCATCCAATTTTTTTGGCAATTTCCACATTTTTGGGCTATTGGCTGGTTACAATATGAAGAATATAAAAAAGCAGGGTTTAATATGCTTCCCATGGGAAAAAAAGATAAAGGAGCAGTGAAGCAAATTGTTTTTTATACGATCGTTATGATCATGGTATCCATTGTGCCTGTATTAAAGTTATCAGGAGAATTTTATATCTATCCATTTACAGCATTTATTGTTGCTACATTAGGGTTGTTTATGTTATACTTTGCGATTAAACTACATAAAAGTGAAGATAACATTGATGCAAGAAAACTAATGCTAGCAAGTGTTTTGTATATTACTGTAGTACAAATTATATATGTAGTAGATAAATTTTTACATTAATAATGAAAGAAGAACAAACATTACAAGAAGAATTAACGGTTGCTAAGAAAAAATCTGCAAAACCAATGTTGTGGGTCTCTATGATCAGTATGGTTATGTTTTTTGCAGGATTAACAAGCGCATATGTTATAAGCATGAAAAGAGACGATTGGGTTGCATTCGATTTGCCACAAGCATTTTATGTAAGTACTTTTTTAATTGTTATAAGTAGTATTTCATTATTATTAGCTCAAAAATTTTTAAAAAATAACAATAGGCAATTGTCATTGGTATTTGTGGTTGCTACTTTGATACTTGGTCTTGGATTTATATGGCAACAGTATGTTGGCTTTAATCAATTAAAAAGTAGTGGTCTATTTTTTACAGGACCAGAAAGCACGGTATCTACCTCTTTTATCATAGGAATAACTTTCATGCATGTTTTACATTTGTTAGCGGGAACCCTAGTGCTTTTAGTTGTTATTTATAATCATTTTAAATACAAATATACATCAGACAATATGCTTGGGTTTGAACTCGGTGCAATCTTCTGGCATTTTGTAGATATACTATGGATTTATCTATTTTTCTTTTTCTATTTTATTAGGTGATGAAAAATAGTTATTTTTGCCGCATAAATTAAGAATTAACAGAGAATATATTATATGGAAGTAAATATTGCTATACCTAATAGTAAAGAAACTTGGAATGGTGGAGGCGCAAAGCCATTTGGTGCAAGTTATGGTAAAATGATGATGTGGTTTTTTATTGTTTCTGATGCATTAACTTTTTCAGGATTTTTAGCCGCTTATGGTTTAACTCGATTTAAGTTTATTGATTCTTGGCCAATCGCAGATGAGGTGTTTACTCACTTTCCTGGATTACATGGTGTACATGCACCCATGTATTATGTTGCATTAATGACATTTATTCTTATTGTTTCTTCTGTAACGATGGTTTTAGCTGTAGATGCTGGTCATCAAATGAAACAAAAAAGGGTAGCTTGGTATATGTTCGCTACGATTATTTTTGGAATTATTTTTGTGGGTTCACAAGCTTGGGAATGGAAAAATTTTATCAATGGTTCTTATGGATCTGTTAAAACAACAGACGGAAAAATTTTACAATTTGTAAAAGATGGCCATCAAATTGCATTGTCTGATTTCGTTGTTAACAAAAGAACAGATCAAAGAGTTCAACATTCTAAATACAACGGATTGTGGTTTGAGAAAGAAGAGACAATCCCTACTTATTCGATTGCTCAAATTCAAGAGGCATATCAACTAAATTCCGATATTCAAATTCGTTCAGAGCTCATAGACTCATCTAAGAAACAAAAAATAATTCTTTCTAGAGAAGAAGGTTTTGTTGAATTATCAAAAACAAAATTAGTTGTTGAAGGTGCTAACTTGGAAGTAAACGAATACGGGAACACCATATTTGCTAATTTCTTTTTCTTTATTACAGGGTTTCACGGTTTTCATGTATTCTCAGGAATTATTATTAATATTATTATTTTTTTTAATGTGATATTGGGTACTTATGAGCGAAAAGGGCATTATGAAATGGTAGAAAAGGTAGGGTTATATTGGCACTTTGTAGATTTGGTTTGGGTATTTGTATTCACGTTTTTCTACTTAGTATAATTTATAAAATAGATTAAAATGGCACACGCACACGAATCAAATAAAAAAAGAATCTGGATAGTTTTAGTAATGTTAACTGTTATAACCACTGTTGAGGTTGCATTTGGGATTGTTAAGCCGTCGTATCTTCATCTTACAAGCTTTTTAGGAACAAGTCCTTTAAACTGGATATTTATCATTTTAACATTAGTAAAAGCATATTATATCACCTGGGCATTTATGCATATGGAAGGAGAAAAAAAATGGCTTCGCCGATCAGTCGTTTGGACAGCAGTTTTCTTAGTCTGTTTTTTAGTTACATTCCTGTTAGTTGAAGGAGGTTATTTATATAGCACACTAGCGCCACTTGTAAAATGGTAATTTAAAAAATTAATAAGGTGGTTGTAACCACCTTTTTTTATACAAAGAAATAATGAAGCTTACAAAGAAGAGAGTTGTACTATTTTTGCTATTTATTTTTCCATTAATTTGTTTTTTAATATTATCGACGGGAAAAAATAATTTTACAAAATTACCCGTTGTAAATAAAAATATTCTAGATATTTCTTTGTTAGACCCAATGGAAACACTTAAAGATCATATTTCTGTAGTTTGTTTTTTAGGAAACAACATCAAGGAAAATAAAGCAGGTTTTTTTAATTTGAATGAGAAAATTTATAAGAAATTTATAGAGTATAATAAATTTCAAATAATTGCGGTGTATCCTCAAGGGAAAGAAGACCAAGCCAGAGAAATAAAAAATGAAATTGGCGCTTTTACAGATATGGTAAAGTGGAAATTCATTAGTGCTTCTGATGCGCAAATTGTTGCTTTACATTCAAGTTTTAATACAAGTGAAACCCTTTCCAATCTTTATACTTTCCGCGCTTTTTTAGTAGATAAAAATGGAGATTTAAGGGGGCGAATTAATGATAAAGACAGTAAAGATGGAAAGCTTTTTGGTTATAATACTCGATCAGTTTCAGAGTTAAATAGTAAAATGAAAGATGATATTCTTGTTCTTTTTTATGAATATTATGCAGCATTTAAAGAAAAAAACAAGAATAAGGCAGATAGAAAAGAAGTAGGATTATGAATAAAAAATATTCTTATATAGGAATTTCTTTTGTAATTCTTTTGTTCGGGATTTATGTGGTTAGAAATATAGATAGAAGGGTACATCAAAATGATCTTGTTCAAGACGATAGGTTGCATAAAGTTGAGAAACAAGGAGAAAAAACCAATGATCTATTTGTATTTAATAAGGTTCCAGATTTTGAGTTTATCAATCAACATGGATTGACAATTACCAATGATGATTATAAAGGGAAAGTATATGTAGTTGAATTTTTTTTTTCAAGTTGTCCAACAATCTGCCCTATTATGAATAGAAAGATGCTGATCTTGCAAAATGAGTTCAAAAAAAATGTTAATTTTGGGATTGCTTCCATCTCTATAACTCCAGAAATTGATTCTCCTGAAGTATTAAAAGCATATGCATTAAGAAATGGGATTCAAGACAAAAACTGGCATCTTTTAACAGGTAAACCTGAAGAAACTGTTTATACCTTATCCAATAAAGGATTTAAACTTTATGCAGGGAAAGGAGATGCAAATCATGGAGGTTTTGAACATTCGGGTTTGTTTGCTTTGGTAGATAAACAGGGATATATAAGGTCTAGAAAAGACCAGTTTGGAAACCCAATTATGTATTATAGAGCAATCGAAGAACAAGGTTTTCCAGATCAAATAGAAGCATTAAAACAAGACATTAAAATTTTATTAAATGAATAATTTAGCACAGGAAAAAAGATATAAAAAAATAATTATTGCTTTATCTGTTGTGATCCCAATTGCTGTGGCCGCTTTATTTGGAGTAAATCTCAGAAGCTTAGGTTTTGATGTAGCACCTTTAAAGTTTCTTCCACCAATTTACGCTTCTATAAATAGTGTTACGGCCATATTACTAATCATGGCAGTGATTGCTATTAAAAAAGGGAATAAAAAATTGCATGAGCAATTAAATACCCTTGCAATTGCATGTTCTTTGTTGTTTTTACTAATGTATATCGCATATCACATGACTTCAGATTCTACTTCATTTGGAGGAGAAGGGTTCATCAAATATGTCTATTATTTTATTTTAATTTCACACATTGTATTGTCTGTTATTGTAATCCCTTTTGTGTTGATTACTTATATGAAAGCAAAATTAGGAAAGTTTCAAGATCATAAAAAAATTGCAAAACTTACCTTTCCTTTATGGTTGTATGTTGCTATAACTGGTGTGATTGTATATATAATGATCTCTCCGTATTATGTCTAAAAAATTGATTTTTCTTCTTACTTTGGGCATTATTCTCACTTCTAAAGCTTCATTTTCACAATGTGCAATGTGCAAAGCTGTTATTGAAAATGGCGATGTTTCTATGGCAGAAGGCGTCAACAATGGAATTACCTATCTAATGGTTTTTCCTTATCTTTTAATTGGTGTTTTGTTCTATGTAATTTACAGGAACAAAAAGAACATAAAAAATTAACATTTATATAAGAGTAAAATCATGTAACATGTTTTACTTTTCGTCGTCTTATAGCAGTAATTATTTCATTTTTGTCTTTGATTGATGTCAGAAGTGATCTATAATAAAAAAAAATTGAAAGTTAAACTTATAGTATTCGTATCTTTTTTAATTTCTATGCCCATTTTTTCACAAAAAAAATGGACTTTAAAAGAATGTGTTGATCATGCCCTAGAAAATAATATCACTGTTCAGCAAAGTCTACTAAACTTAGAACTTACGAAACTTAATGTAAAAAATGCCAGAGGAAATTTTTTGCCAAATCTAAATGCCGCTGGTTCGCAAATATTCAATTTTGGTTCTTTTCTTGGAAATGATGGTTCTCGGATTTCTAGGGATACAAGAGCGAATACTTTAAGCGCTAATTCTTCGACAACCCTTTTCAATGGTTTTAGAAATTTAAATACTTATAAGCAAGCAAAATTAGGTGTAGAGAGAAGCCAATTAAATTTAGAAATAATTCAAAATGATATCTCTTTATTTGTGGTCAATGGATACCTGAATGTATTGTTTGCTAAAGAAAATTTAAGTGTTGCAAAAACACAAGCAGCAATCAGTAAAACACAGGTAGAAGCTGCTACCCAAAGATATGAGGCAGGGATCACGGCAAAAGGTGATTTATTAAATGCGAAATCTACAGCAGCCTCCGATCAACAAAATGTTGTGTCACAAGAAAATGTTTTGTCAATAGCATTGTTAAATCTTGCTCAATCCTTACAAATTCCCTCCAAAGATTTTGATATACTAAACATAGAAATCGATAATCCTTCAGGGGTTTTATTGTTTAACAATTCAGAGATTGTATATCAAAAATCACTCAGTATTCAACCCCAAATAAAAAATGCAGAATTGGGGATTATTGATGCTGAATACAATATAGAAATTGCAAAAAGTTTCTTAAAACCGTCAATAAATTTTTCTTTTGGATCAAATACATCCTATCAACATCTTCAGGGAGGAAAAGATGAAATTATAATCATAGACCCTGTTACAAGGCTTCCAGAGACAATTCCAAATGGTTTTTTTAAACAATTTTCAGGGAATTTAGGGCATAATTTTTCTTTAAATGTTAGCATCCCTATTTTTAACAGAACTCAATCAAAAACAAATATTGCCAGACAAATTATCAATAAAGAATTAAGTCAAGTTAATTTAGATAATGAAAAATTACAACTGCAACAATCTATAGAACAGGCTTTTGTTGACTCTAAGGTCGCAGCAAAAACTTTTGAAGCATCAAAAGTCTCTTTAGAAGCTCAAAGAGAAGCATTCAAAAATGCGCAAGAAAGTTATAATTTAGGGACCTCTACATTGTTTGATTTTGATTTGGTTAGAAATCGTTTGGTTAGCGCTGAATCTGCTTTGATTAGAGCTAAATATGATTTTGTCTTCAAAACCAAGGTTCTTCAATTTTACTATGGGGAATTACATCTTGATTAAACAGAGATTAGGATAAGATTTTAAATTTTGGTAGTGATTTTTTATCCTCTATCTTTGTGAAAAAAGTAGTGACTTTTATTTTAAATATAGAAACTTCAACAAAAAATTGCTCTGTTAGTCTTGCAAAAAATGGAGAAGTTATTGCAATTAAAGAATTGAATAATGGAAATTATTCTCATGCAGAAATGCTTCATCCTCTAATCAAAGAAGTGCTTGATGAGAGCAAGCTATCTATGGAGCAAATTGATGCAGTTGCTGTAAGTAAAGGCCCCGGTTCATATACAGGCTTAAGAATAGGGGTTTCTGCTGCAAAAGGACTCTCTTTTTCTTTACAAAAGCCTTTAATTTCTATAGATACATTAACATCTCTTTCGCATTCAATTTCTATTAATGAGGGTTTAATTGTACCAATGTTAGACGCTAGGAGAATGGAAGTCTATTCAGCAATTTTTAATCCTAAAAAAGAACAAATCCGAGCAATTAAAGCAGAAATTATAGATACGACTTCTTTTCTCGATTATCTACAAACGAATACAATGTATTTTTTAGGGGATGGAGCTCAGAAATGTAAAGAGCTCATCAGCCATAAAAATGCTGTTTTTATCGATGATACATTTCCTTCTGCAAGAGAAATGGCGAAATTATCTTTTCATAAATATAAACTAAATGATGAAGAAGACGTCGCCTATTTTGAACCTTTTTATCTAAAAGATTTTATAGTGATTCCAGAAAAGAAAAAGAGACCTACTTTTTAGCACTATTTCCGTTAAGAAATGTATTTTTTGCTTTGAGATCTTTATTTAGAATATTGAGGGAGAATTTTGTTGTTATTTTTCGCAATGTTAATTTAATGTTACCAAATTGTTGCTAAATTGTATTTATTTGTTTAAATTTATTCTAGTAAATACAATTCTAACCCTAGATAAAATGAAAAACCTAATAACTCTTACAGTACTTTTTCTTGTCTCATTTGCATATGGTCAAGATAAAGAACCAACTTTTGAAGCAGAAGGAAAACTTGTGAAAGCCACTTATTATTATGAAGATGGATCAATAAGTACTCAAGGATATTTTTTAAATAAAGAATTAACTGGAGAATGGACTCGTTTTGATCGTGAAGGAAATAAAACTCAAATTGCGTATTATGATAATGGTAAAAAAGTTGGAAAGTGGTTTGTTTGGAATAAAGAATCCTTAAAAGAAATTAATTATTTTGACAACACCGTTGTCAGTGTGAATTTATGGAAACATGAAGAAAAATTAGTGGTTAATAAATAACCCCTTTTTTAAAAGCGATATTAAATTAAAAGCTCCAAAAGATTTAAAATCCTTTGGAGCTTTTTTTTGCTTTAAGAATTTTTACTCTACAATTAAAGTAAAAGGAATGCTATATTTAACACCTACGGGTTTCCCTCTTTGTTTTCCAGGTTTCAT
>MDTG01352324.1_pt1 | contig 14148 bp, 14 predicted proteins | sample 811421 | NCBI WGS metagenome assembly MDTG01 (sample SAMN05326645, study PRJNA326480) | marine metagenome | isolation source: seawater | place: Pacific Ocean: South East | collected 2011 | reverse complement strand
ATTTATAAAGCAACACATGTTCCTGTTGGTGATGATCAAAAGCAACATTTGGAATTATGCAGAGATATAGCAACAAAATTTAATAGTGATTATAATAATAATTATTTTAATTTACCTGAGCCAATAATACCGAAATTTGTTGCTAGAGTAATGAGTTTACGTGATGGTACAAAAAAAATGAGTAAGTCAGAAGAGTCTGATCTTTCAAGAATTAATTTAACAGATACAAAAGATCAAATTATTCAAAAGATAAAAAAAGCTAAAACTGATAATTATCCAATCGACGAGACTATATTTGGTGTTACGTCAAAAAGATATGAGGCACAAAATTTAATAAAGATATATTCTAATCTTAAATCAGAACCCCCTGAAAATACCATAAGTGATTTTCATGGAAAAACATTTTCTGATTTTAAGAAAGATTTATCCGACTTGTTAATCGAAAAAATATACCCTATTTCAGAAAAAATTAAACAGTTTAGAAATGATGACAAAGAATTAATTAATATTTTAGATATTGGTTCTAAAAAAGCAAATGCCACTGCAGAAAAAACTATTTTAGAGATTAAAAAAATAGTAGGCTTAATTTAATGAAAAAAAAATTTTTAGTAGTAATTGATAATAGCAAAGAATTAGAAAACGCAATACAGTTCGCTGCACAAAGAGCAAAAAATACAAACGGTACTTTAGCAATGTTGTATGTCGTTGATCACGCAATTAATGCTCAATGGTCAAAAGTAGAACACCTAATTGAACAGGAAGAAACAAGTGAGGCAAAAAAAATTTGCAGAAATTGGGCGCAATTAATTAAAGAGAAATTTGATATTGAAACGGAGATTATTTTGAAACTTGGTAACAAAAAAGATGAAATTTTAAAACTTCTTAAGGAAGATAAAAATATTAGGTTTTTGGTTTTGGCCACTTCAGGAGATGGCGAAAACCCAGGACCAGTGATTAAATCTCTTTTATCAAGTAAAATGAGAGACTTATCCATACCCATTGTTTTAGTTCCTGGTTCTATGGACGAAAAAGATATAAATTTGATTGTCTAGATATTGAAAAATTAGCTTAAAAATATTAATTAAGCATATATGATAAATGTAGTTGATACACCCAACCCGGATACAAAGAAGTTTGTTTTTGACAAAACTATCGTTGAAAAGGGATCAAGAGAATTTAAAGCTAAAGATGGTAGCTTAAATCTAGTTGATTGCCTGTTTGACATTGGAGAGATTGAATTAATTTTTTTAGATAAAAATTTTATATCAATAAGAAAATCGAAAAAAGCAATTTGGGAGCAACTTACTAAAAAAATTATTGAATTATTAAATAAAAATATAAACAAAGATTTTAGTCCATTGATTTTTGAAGAGGAGAATAAATTTACAGATGACATATCACTTAGGATTGAAGAAGTGCTTAGTGAAAAAATCCGTCCAGCTGTTGCGATGGATGGAGGAGATATTAGATTAAAATCATTTAAAAATGGTGTTGCAGAAGTAATGCTTAAAGGTGCATGTGCTGGATGTCCAAGTTCAACGATAACATTGAAACATGGTGTCGAAAGAATGATAAAACACTATGTGCCGGAAGTAAAATCAGTAGAAGCAATTAATATAAATGACTAAGAGAAAATATAGTTATCTCGATCATTTGATTTTAACGGCAAAAAAGTATGAGATTGAAGAATATCTTTACTATGAGCAAAAAGGTAGAAAATTAACAGCTAAACAAATTGAATTAATATTATTACGAAATGGAGTTCAGATTCCAAAAGATGAAACTCCAAAGATTTCTAAAGAACAAATTAAAAAAGATGCATACTCAAGCTTACTGCAAGCAGGGGGGTTAGTTGCTACGATTTTTGCATTCGTTTTATTACCGGGTGTAATCAAAAAAAATACTGCATTAGTAAAATCTACTTATAGCCAGAAAGATACAGCATCATTAAAAATTGACGACTTACAAAAAGATAAAACCGATCGATTTTTTAAAGATAAAGATACCAGAGGTTTCAATACACCACATGCAAGAAGTGTATTAGCTTTATTTAATGAATTAAAGTACGATTTAAGAGAAATTAGAGATGGCAAACCAGTGAAGCCAGTTTTTTTTACTCAATTACCCAGAGGAATAAACGAACTTGATAGCATCAAAAATAGAAAACAAATTTTCATTCAAATAGTTCTTCCGTTAGTTCTCTCTGAAAATGAAAGTATATTAGCAGAAAGAAAAAAAATAATATTTTTATCTAAATCAAGGAGCATTTCCAAAAACGATCAAACATGGTTAGACAAGAAATTTAAATATTATAAAGTTAAAAATAGAAATTATGAAATTCTACTTAGCAAAGTTGATATAATTCCTCCATCTTTAGCAATAGCGCAAGCAGCTTATGAGAGTGGTTGGGGTACATCGAGATTTGCGCTAGAAGGAAACTCACTTTTTGGACAAAGAACCTGGTCATCAAAATCAGGATTAGTACCTTTAGATAGGGGTCAAGACCAAACTTTCAAAGTAACAAAATTTGATATCATCAGAGCTTCGGTAAAAGCATATAAAAAAAATCTAAACACTCATAAATCTTATGAGAATTTGAGATCAGAACGAAAAAAAATGAGAGACCAAGGTAAAGAAATTTCTGGAATAAGATTATCACAGCACCTAGATAAATATTCAGAAATTAAAGATAAATATGTTTTTTATTTACAAAAAATTATCGAGCAGAACTCTTTAACGGATTTTGATAAATCGATACTACTCCCAACAAAAAAAATAAATTTAGCGTAAGCTAAATGTTTCGAAAAAATTCAATACTTGTAGATTTTTCTTCAGATTATAAATATATTTTTATTCTAAAGAAAAATAAAATTTACAAAAAAAAGATAAATTTCTTAAAGAGATCTGAAAATATAGCTAACATTTTCTTTAATTTTATAAAAAAAAAGAAAATCAAAATCGATAGCACTTTCTATTTATTTGTAAATTTGGGACCAGGAAATTTAATTGCTATCAGAAACTCAATTGTGTTTATGAAAATGCTATCTATTATTTTTAAATGTAAATTATTAGGATTTTCTAATTATGAACTATTAAAATTTAATAAAAGAAAAGCTAAAAAGGTTTTAATAACTATAGGGAGTAGAAATTTGGTATTAGACCTATGGAAAAAAAAGGCGAATAAATTGCCGTTGAATGAGGAGAAAAAATTTGAAAATCTTAAGTTTAAAACCATTTATAATAAAGAAATCCTAGAAAAACTTACTTTGTCTAAGAACTTATCAAAAAAAGTTTTTCCAATTTCTTATTCTAATGTATAATTTAAATTAATGAGTAAAACTTCGCCATTTGCTATAAGTTTGGTAAAAACGTGCCAGGATAGAGGTTTACGATTAACCGATCAGAGGAAAGTAATTGTTAGACTTTTAGAGGAAACGGTATCAGATACAAAATTTCACCCAGCTGTTGATGAAATATTTAATAGAGCAGTAAAAATAGACAAAAAAATTAGCGTGGCCACAGTCTATAGAACAGTTAAATTGTTGGAAGAAAATGGCATAATAGATAAACACGAGTTTAAAGCAGGGAAAGCCAGATACGAGGTATCGACTAAAAATCATCATGATCATTTAATAGATATAAATACTGGAGAAATCACAGAATTTATCGATGATGATATTGAAAAATTAAAAATAAAAATTGCAAAAAAACATGGTTACGAGCTAATTGATCATCGTTTGGAGTTATATTGCAAAAAAAAATGAAATCTAGCAAGTTCTACATTAAGACTTTTGGTTGTCAAATGAATGAGTATGACTCAAATAAAATTTCAGATTTATTACGTTCAAATTCTTTTGAAAAAACAGATAAAATGGACGGAGCAGATTGTTTTGTGTTTAATACTTGTCATATTAGAGAAAAAGCAACGCAGAAAGTATATTCTGACATAGGTAAAATTAAGAAAATTTATAAAAATAAAACAAAACCTATCTTTGTATTAGCAGGTTGTGTTGCACAAGCAGAGTCTTCAATCGTTTTTGACAAAAGTGATTATGTAGATATTGTTGTGGGACCTCAGGCTTATCACAAATTACCAAGTCTATTAAAAACATTTATGAAGAAAAAAAATAGAGTAATTGACACAAACTTGTGCGTTGATGATAAATTTAACGCTCTTGAGCACTTAAAAAATAAAGAGTCTAAAATATCAAGTTATATTACAATTCAAGAGGGTTGTGATAAATTTTGCAAGTTTTGTGTTGTACCTTATACAAGAGGTCCTGAGTTTTCTAGAGATAATAAAAAAATAATTGATGAGATAAAATCATTGGCAGATAATGGAACGAAAGAAATTATTTTATTAGGTCAAAATGTTAGTTCCTACAATCATAATAATGTTACTTTAGCCAAATTAATCAAACAAATTGCAATGCTTGATGACATAAAGAGAATAAGATTCACAACCTCTCATCCAAATGATTTTGATGACGAGTTAATATCTTTATTTGGCGAGGAACCTAAATTGATGCCACAATTGCATCTCCCTGTCCAATCTGGGTCAGATAAAATTTTAAAATTGATGAATAGGAAACACACACGAAGTGACTATCTTCATTTAATTGATAGATTTCGAGCTGAACGACCAGATATTCAATTTTCTAGTGACTTTATTGTCGGATATCCTGGTGAAACGAATTTGGATCATCAAGATACGATTGATTTAATAAAAACAGTTGGTTTTTCCTTATCATATTCTTTTATATATAGTCAAAGACCAGGTACTCCGTCAACGAATTTTCAAGAAATTTCGAGTGAGATAACAAAAAAGAGATTAGAAGAATTGCAAGCTATTTTATTTAAACAACAGCAGGAGTTTAATCACTTGATGGTAAACAAAGAAAATAATGTTTTGTTCGAAAACAAAACTCAAGATAAAGAGCAGTTTTTTGGAAGAAATCAATATATGGTGCCAGTTTTTGTAAAAAATGATTTAATAAAAGCTGGAGAAATAAAGAAAATTTTTATACAAAATGCTAGTAGAAACAATTTATTTGGGAAAATAGCGTAAATTATTTGACAGCAAATCTTTTTCAAATCATAGAGAATGGTGGATTATCTAAAAGTTTATATTTAAATGACAATATAGCACTAAGTAAAGTTGTCGGTGTGCAAGACAATTTTTTAAAAATTTTAGAAAAACTTTCAGGAACGGTGATAAATTTAAGGGGAAATTTAATTACGATAAAAGGAGAAAATTCAAAAAGTAAATTAGTGATTAATACTATAAATCAGATGTTACAAAAATCGCAGAGTAAAGAACTTGAAGAAGAAGATATTATATCACTCTATCATTTTGAACAAACAAAGAATAGAAGTGCACCAGAGAATGATGTTACAATCAAAACGCCGAAAAAAAATATTTTTGCTAGAACTGAAAGACAGAAAAAATATATTAATAGTTTATTCAATAGCAATATTATTTTCTCACTGGGACCTGCAGGTACTGGAAAAACTTTTTTAGCTGTAGCGGTTGCAGTAAATAAGCTTATAAGTGGACAAGTAAATAAAATTATATTGTCGAGACCAGCTGTCGAGGCTGGCGAAAACCTTGGTTTTTTACCAGGAGATTTAAAAGAGAAGATTGATCCATATTTAATACCTTTGTACGACTCATTATCTGAATTAGTTGGCTACGAAAAGATGCAGAAAAAAATTGAGGATGGAATTGTAGAAATTGCACCATTGGCGTTTATGAGAGGACGAACATTAAAAGATTCTTTTGTAATATTAGATGAGGCCCAGAATGCTACCGATACTCAAATTAAAATGTTTCTGACTAGACTGGGTAAGAATACTACAATGGTAGTAAATGGTGATCCAAGCCAAATCGACTTGCCAGCGTCCAAATCATCAGGATTACTAAAATCAATTAACATTCTGGACAATATAGAAGAAATAAAAATAACAAGATTTGACTCTAATGATGTTCAAAGACATCCCCTAGTATCCAAAATAATAGATGCGTATAAAAAAAATCAATAATGCATAAAATAAACATATGTTTAGAATCAAAAATGTGGATTAAACGCATTCCTAATATTAAACAAAAAATTAGACAAATTTTAAAAAGTAGTATCGAGAGTGAGAAAATTTTTTTTAAAAAAAATACTGAAATAACTGTACTACTTACAAGTACAAATAAAATGAAATTGTTAAACTACAAGTTTAGAAAAATGAATAAGGATACAGACGTTTTATCATTTCCAAACGAAGGGCCTTTTTTTTACGAAAAGAAAATTATAAATAAAAACATTTATCTGGGAGATATTGCTTTGTCATATGATTATGTAAATAAACAGCGTCAAACATTTGACGAATATTTAAAAAAAATACTAGTACATGGTTTTTTACATTTAATAGGTTACAACCATAAAAATAACACAAGTTATTTAAAAATGGAAAAAGCACAATTAAAAATTATGAATTTAATATGAGTAAAAAAGAAAATTTTAACATAATTTCAAAACTAATTAAAAAAGTAAATTTTTTAAATAATAGCAATCAAAGTTTAAGAGATAGTATAAAAGATGCAATTGATGAAAGATCACAAACGGAGAGTCATAATGTAGATTTAAGTAAAAAAGAAAAGTCAATTTTAACTAATATATTGAGTATTAATCAACTTAAGGCAGACGATGTAATGATACCAAGAGCATCTATAATCGCTATTCAGCAAAATTATTCCTTTAAAGAGATTACAGATATAATAAATAAAGAATCTCACTCTAGAATGCCAGTTTATCGAAAAGATCTAGATGATGTATTAGGGATGGTTCATATTAAAGATATTATTAAATTTTCAAATTTAAAAAATGTAAATTTTGATATTAAAAGTATTTTAAGAGAAATATTATTTGTACCTCCCACAATGCCAGTGATGAATCTTTTATTGAAGATGCAAGCAACAAAACGACATATGGCTTTAGTAATTGATGAGCATGGTGGGACAGATGGATTAATAACTATCGAAGACGTGATAGAAGAAATTGTTGGTGAAATTGAAGATGAACATGACAAAGATGATGATTTTAATTTTAAAGAAATTAGTACAAACACTTTTGAAGCAAAAGCAGAAATGACTATTAGTGAATTTAATAAGGAAACAAAGTTTAATATTTCAAATAATGAGGTAGATACCTTGGGTGGTTATATATTCTCAAAAATATATAGAGTACCATTGACTGGTGAGGTTATAAACGTAGAAAATCGTTACCAATTTGAGATAATAGATGCAGATCCCAGAAAAATAAAAAAAATTAAAATTACAAAAATATTATAGTTATTTAAATGAATACTTTGACAAACAATCGAATTATTTATAATTCATTTTGGGCTTTATGAAAAATTTTATATTTACATCAGAATCGGTCTCGGAGGGTCATCCAGATAAAGTTTGTGATAAAGTATCTGATACGATTGTGGACTTATATTTGTCAAAATTTAACCAAAGCAGAGTTGCATGTGAAACATTGACAACAACAAATAAGGTTGTTTTGTCTGGGGAGATAAGAGGTCCCCAAATTAGTTCTGATGAAATAGAAGGAGAGGTTAGAAAAGTTATTAAGGATATTGGATATGAGCAAGATGGATTTCATCACGAAAAATTGGAGTTTTTTAATTATTTGCATGCTCAATCTACAGATATAGCCCAAGGTGTAGATTCATCTGGTAATGAAAAAGATGAAGGTGCAGGAGATCAAGGAATAATGTTTGGATACGCATGTAATGAAACAAAAGAATTAATGCCAGCACCAATTTTATACGCGCACAAAATTCTAGAAGAATTAGCTATTGCAAGAAAGTCTGGAAAAGAGAAAGGTCTTGGCCCAGATTCTAAAAGCCAGATATCTGTTATTTATCAAAATGGAAAACCAACTGGTGTATCATCAGTAGTAATTTCATCTCAGCATGATGAAAAATTAAATCAAAGTGAAGTTAAAGAAATAGTAAGACCGTATGTTAAAAGGGTATTACCTGATGGATGGGAGTGTCCTGAGGAGCAGTTTTATGTGAACCCAACAGGCCGATTTGTTATTGGCGGCCCTGATGGTGACACTGGTTTAACAGGAAGAAAAATTATAGTTGATACATATGGAGGCGCTGCTCTTCATGGAGGCGGTGCTTTTTCTGGAAAAGATCCAACAAAAGTTGATCGATCGGCTGCCTATATTTCTAGGTACTTAGCAAAAAATATTGTAGCGTCAGGAGTAAGCGATAAATGTGTTATTCAGTTGTCATACGCTATCGGAGTTTCACAGCCGTTATCAATTTATATCGATTTATTTAATGGAGATCAAAAATTATCTGACAAAATAGAAAGTATTATTAGAAAGGAAATAAACCTCAGTCCAAGAGGTATAAGAGAAATGTTAAAGCTTAATAATCCTATTTATAAACCCACAGCATCCTATGGACATTTTGGCCGAAAACCGGGTTCTGATGGAACTTTTACATGGGAAAAAACAGATATAACCGATATATTTAAAAAAATTTGATGATTAAGAAAGTTTTTTACGGTCGTCTACAGTCAAGAAAATTATCTCCTATAAAAAAAAAAATTTAAAAAAATTTTTAAGAGATCAAAAAAAAAAAAATTTATTTAAAAATAAAAATAAAAAAATCATTATTGAAATAGGGCCTGGAAATGGTGAGAATCTATTATTTTTAGCAAATAAATATCCAAGACGCAAAATAATTGGGATTGAACCTTTTAAAAATGGTTTAGCAAATATTGCTGACATTTGTTTACAAAATAAAAAGAATAATATTTTTTTATATCCCTTTATTTTTCAAAAATTTACAACAAAATTTAAAAATTATTTTTTTGAGCAATGTTACATTTTTTTCCCTGACCCATGGCCAAAAAAAAAACATCAAAAAAGACGGTTAATTGATTACATATCTTTAAAAGACTTAATTTCACATTGTTCATCAAAAGGGTCAATTTTTTTCTCATCAGACAATGAAGATTATTTCAGGGATGTCAAAAGTTATGCATTAAATTTAAAAAATGAATTCAAAATTTCTGTTAAATCCTTTAAAAAAACACCTACCATCATTACAAAATACCATAATAGAGCATTAAAACTTAGGAATAACGTAAATTTTTTAAAGATTGATAAAATTTAATTTATCGTTTAATTACAGTGTAAATTGTTAAATTAAGAATGGGCTTTGGCCCATTTTTTTTTATATAAGTAATAAAATGCTTAATAATAGAATTGATAGTACAGAATTAATTAGAATTGCTGATGCAGTCGCTGCAGAAAAATCAATAGATAAAGACTTAGTGCTTACATCTATGGAAACAGCTATAGAAAAAGCAGCAAGAACTAGATATGGTTCAGAGAATGACATTTATGTTAGCATTGATAGAGAAACAGGTATTATAGAGCTTGGAAGAAAACTAAAAGTAGTTGAAAAAGTTTTAGAAAGTCACTCAGAGATAAGTTTAGAAGAAGCGAAACAAAGAGATCCAACAGTTCAAATTGGTGGAGAAATTAAAGAAGAACTCCCACCAATTGATTTTGGAAGAATAGCTGCGCAAACAGCGAAGCAAGTAATATCAGTTCAAATTAGAGATGCTGAGAGAGACAGGCAATTTAATGAATTTAAGGATAAAGTCGGTGAAATTTTAAGTGGCATTGTAAAAAGATCGGAATTTGGAAATATAATAGTAGATTTACAAAAGTCTGAAGCAATCATTAGAAGAGAGGAGCTGATACCTAGAGAAAATTTAAAAAATGGTGATCGAGTGAAAGCATATTGCTATGACGTTAGGAGAGAAAATAAAGGTCCACAAATTTTCTTATCAAGGGCACATCCTCAGTTTATGGCAAAACTTTTTCAACAAGAAGTTCCTGAAATTTATGAAGGTACAATTTTAATTAAGTCAGTTGCAAGAGACCCAGGCAGCAGAGCTAAGATTTGTGTTCAATCTAAAGACAGCTCAATAGACCCCGTAGGAGCGTGTGTTGGAATGAGAGGAAGTAGAGTACAAACTATTGTAAATGAACTTCAAGGTGAAAAGATAGATATTATAAACTGGACGGAGGATGTGGCTTCATTAGTTGTTAGCGCATTAGCCCCAGCTGAAGTTATGAAAGTGGTTTTAGATCAAGAAAACAGGAGATCAGAAGTAGTAATAGATGAAAACAACCTTAGCAAAGCTATTGGTCGAAGAGGACAAAACGTTAGATTAGCATCAAAACTACTTGATTATGAAATTGATATTTTAACTGACAAAGAGGAGTCAGAGAAGAGACAAAGTGAGTTTAAAGAAAATTCATCCAAATTAATTAAGAGCCTTGAAATCGACACTACCATGGCACAACTTTTAGTATCAGAGGGATTTAACACTATTAGAGACATTAATAATTCAAATATAAATGATTTTTTAAAAATCGATGGCTTTGATGAAGAAACGGCAAAAGAATTGCAGAACAGAGCGAAAGAATTTCTTGATGAAGAAGAGAAAGAAATTGCTAGTAAAGTTCAAGAGCTAGGGATAGAAGAAGATTTGGCTAACCACAAAGGGCTAACTTTAGGAATGTTGCTAACTTTAGGAGAAGAAAATATAAAAACTCTTAAAGATTTTGCAGAGTTATCAACTGATGAAATTATTGGTGGGTACGACGAAATTAAAGGTAAAAGAGAAAAATTTGATGGAATTTTAGAGGAATTTAATATTCCAAGAAAAGATGCGGAAGATTTGATTATGCGTGCTAGAAAAAAAGTTTTTAATATTTAACAATGATTGTCGAGGGCAAAAATGAGCAAAGAAAAGAAAAAAAAACTAACCTTAAAAAATTTCAAAGGTACACCTCGTAAATTTAATGAAAATAGTATTAAAACAAAAGGTAAAGTCGTAGTCGAAAGAAAAAGTTCGAATTTTAAATCAAATAAGCCAAAAATTGAAAAAAAACCAATTAAGACTTTTGCACCAAAGATAGTTCCTCCATCAGATGAAAAGCAAAAAAATGCAAAGGAATGGGCAAAGAAAAAAATTCAAGAGGAATTATTCAAAGGAAAGAAAAAAAATGAAAAAAAATCTGATAGCAAAAGAAGGGACTATAAGCTAACTTTAAGCCGTGCACTTTCCGATAGTGATATTGAACGTCAAAGAAGTTTTGCTTCTGTCAAAAGAGCAAGAGAAAAACAAACTAAGAAAATAGAGGTCAAAGAAGATAATCAAAAAATTATAAGAGAAGTAAATATCCCAGAATTCATAACTATTCAGGAATTAGCAAACAGAATGACTGAAAAAGCAAGCTCAGTTATCAAATATTTATTAGAAAAAAATGTTAAAGTTACAGTTAATCATAGCATCGATGCAGATACAGCAGAATTTATTGTTGGTGAGTTTGGACACAAAGCTATCCGAGGAGATGCCACAGAAGATAAAATCAAAAAAATTGTAACAGAAAAGGAGAAGGATCAGGGTAATGATCCAAGACCACCTGTGGTAACCGTTATGGGACATGTTGATCATGGTAAAACATCATTATTAGATTCTTTAAGACAATCAGATGTAGTTTCTACTGAGCACGGTGGTATAACTCAGCATATCGGAGCTTACCAGGTAAAAGTAAATGATAAAAAGTTAATTACATTTATAGATACTCCGGGTCATGCCGCCTTTACTGAAATGCGAGCACGTGGTTCAAAAATAACGGATATAGTCATACTTGTTGTTGCTGCAAATGACGGAATAAAACCACAAACAATCGAAGCAATTAATCACTCTAAAGCTGCAGGAGTTCCGATTATTGTAGCTGTAAATAAATGTGACTTACCAGGTGTAGATACAGCTAAAGTAAAAAATCAACTTTTAGAACATGAACTGATAGTCGAAGAGTTGGGTGGAGAAGTTTTATGTACTGAAATTTCTGCTGTAAAAAAGACGAATTTAGAAAAATTAAAAGAGAATATTTTATTGCAATCTGAATTGTTAGATTTAAAAACAAAAAATAATTCTTTAGCTAAAGCAGTTGTGATAGAGTCACGATTGGATAAAGGGAAAGGACCAGTTTCTACAATATTAATTACAAGTGGAACTTTAAAAAGAGGTGATACATTTATTAGCGGCTCCTCAAAGGGTAAAGTCAGGGCAATGTTTGATCATAACAATAAACAAATTAACATTGCTATGCCTTCAACGCCAGTAGAGGTGATAGGTTTCGAAGATGTTACTAATGCTGGTGATGATTTTATCGTTTTAAACGATGATGAAAAAATTGCAGAAATTTTGGATTTTAGACAAACTGGATCTAAAAAAACTAACGTAAAAAATATTGGTGAAGGTGAAGATATATTTGGTATTACTGAAAAGTCTGAAAGTTTGAATATAGTGATTAAAGCAGATGTTCACGGTTCTCTGGAGGCTATTAATGCAGCTATTGCAAAAATAGAAATTGAAAAAATAAAACCGAAAATAATTTTATCTGCTGTAGGACCAGTTACAGAAACAGATGTTACTCTAGCAAAGGCATCAAATGCTAAGATACTAGGATTTAATGTTAGACCAAATAAAGAAGCTAAAGAATTAGCTGTCAGCTATAAAATGGATATCGGGTATTATAATATAATTTACGAAGCGATATCTTTTGTAGAAAAATCTATAAAAGGAACACTTGAACCGATAACAAAGGAAGAAAGTCTTGGTCAATGTGAAGTTTTGGAAGTTTTTAATGTATCCAAAACTGGAAAAGTTGCTGGTGTAAAAGTTTCTCAGGGCGTAGTGAAAAACAACGCGCATGCTAGATTAGTTAGAGACGGAGCCGTAGTATACACAGGAAAAATTGGTAGCTTATTTAGAGAAAAAAATGAGGCAAAAGAGGTAAAATCAGGTTTAGAGTGTGGAGTAACTATAATAGATTTTTTAGATTATAAAAAAGGAGATATCATCGAAGTTTTTGAGATAGTTATTGTTGATAGAGAATAAAAATGAGAGAAAATCAAGCATATTCCCAACGTCAACTTAAGGGTGGAGAAAATTTAAAAAAAATTTTAGCGAGAATATTTATTCAACAAAACATTATATTACCAGAGATAGATACCAAATTAATTACAATTACAGAAGTCAGAATTTCTCCAGATTTTAAACATGCAAAAGTTTTTTTTCTGCCATTAGCCGGTAAAGAAATAAAAAAGTTTTCTGATGCATTAAATGATAATTCTTCAGAAATTAAAAAAATTGCATCAAAAGAGTGGACTGCAAAATTTATGCCTAGTTTAAATTTTATTAAAGATGAGTCTTTTGATTATGCAGAAAAAATCGAAAACCTCTTGCTGAAAGACAGAAAATAAAATGGCAAATGGTTGGATAAACTTATACAAACCCTGTGGCTATAGTTCTTCTTATTGTCTTAATCTTTTAAAGAAAACATATAAGCTTAAAAAAATTGGTCATATTGGAACTTTAGATCCAATGGCTGAAGGTGTATTACCTATTGCAATAAATGAGGCAACTAAAACCATACGATACTTAAACAAATCAAAAAAGACATATTATTTTGAGATTAAGTGGGGTGAGCAAACAGACACATTTGATGTTGAGGGCAAAGTAATAAATAAATCAAAATATATTCCAAAAATAAATGAGATACTTAAAGTAAAAAATAATTTTACAGGCGAAATTAATCAAAGACCACCTACTTTCTCAGCAAAAAAAATTAATGGAAAAAGGGCTTACCAGTTAGCTAGAGATGGAATTAACTTCGAATTAAAAAAAATAAAAAAAAAAATTTATGGGCTAAGACTTTTAAATCATGATTTAAATAATCAAAAAACGACATTCTTGGTAATTTGTGATAGCGGGACTTATGTCAGAAGTTTAGCTAATGATTTGGCAATAAGTTTAAATACCTTTTGTTATTGTACAAAAATTATAAGGATTAGAGATGGTGTTTTTGGCAAAAAAAATTCATATTCCTTAAAAAACCTCATAAATGATAAAAATATCAATGATTTTGAAAAATACTTACTTGATATTAAGTCGGTTTTATATCATATACCCACAATTAAAATTAATGATAAAAAATTAAAGCTTATTAAAAACGGTATGAAAGTAAGCATGTTGGAAGAAGT
>MDTG01423326.1_pt1 | contig 14150 bp, 9 predicted proteins | sample 811421 | NCBI WGS metagenome assembly MDTG01 (sample SAMN05326645, study PRJNA326480) | marine metagenome | isolation source: seawater | place: Pacific Ocean: South East | collected 2011 | reverse complement strand
TTCTCGTATGGAAGTAACCGATAATGATGTTAAAATCAATGGTGAAACATCTCATGGAGGTAACGCTTATACTCTAGATAATGACGGCAAACTAAATGATCCTGGCATATCGACATCAATGGTTCGGGAAAAAGTTAATGTATATAAGCAATTTGCACAAACCTTATTAGGCGATGCAGACCAAGCTTTTTTTACACCTCATGGTGCAACAGAAGAAGATGCTGGAACTAGTGCTAAGGAAATAAAGGGTGCTGTATTTATTTGTTTTAGAAGGCTTTTTACAAGAGACAATATTGACAAGCAATCTTTTAGTATGAGATTACATAAAGAAGCATCTAAGCTATATAGTGATTTTAGATCTACTGTTGCTTCAAGCAGAGAAACTGGTGAAAGTACAACTAACATTAGTGCTAAAGCAGATATTAATACTAATGATAATCATAGTTCTTATACAATTAGTGATAGTGTAAAAAGAGAAAATAATGTTGTTGCTGGTGAAGTAGCAACTTTGCAAGATAGTAATAATAATAATATTGGTTTAATATATTATGACAGCGGAATTATAGTACTTGATGTTGAAAGAGCTTTTGATAAAAATCAAATAATCAGAGGCGCAATCGATTCATGTCTTGCTAATCAAATTATTGATGAAAAATATGTTCTTTATGCACACAAATCTAATGAACCTGCGGGTATAGCTAAATATTATGATCCTGTTTATACAGAAACTGCTGATGGTAGAGGAGTACTAGGCGGAGATGGTACAACATGGCAACCACTTGACAAAGATGGCAATGCAAGTGGTGCAGCTAGAACTTTTTATATTGTTACATCTAATAATTCAAATAATTCGATTAGTAATGGTACAGTTACGAGACCTGATGTTGATTATCCTCTATATTTAGATGGTGCTACTTTTACAAATGATACAAGTAACTATTACGACTCAGTCACTTTGACTGCTAGCAAAGAAATCTTATTTAACGGTAAGTTATTCCCTAACTTATGGGTAAGTGGGACTATTGATGATATAGTAGATCACATTTGTGAAACTAGATTTGGTAGAGGGACTAATTCTGCAATTACGTTTAGAAATGAAACAGTAATTAACTCTTCTTTAGTTTTTTGTAGAGCTGCACCATCTCAATTAAACTATTCAACTAATCCGACTTATACAGATGCTTCAGGTAATTTAATTGCAACTGAGTCTAATGGTGAACCTTTTAGTTATGTAACAACTGTAGGACTTTACGATTCAAATAGTAATTTAGTAGCAGTCGCAAAAACATCAAGACCTATTGAAAAGAATCCAGAAACTGATTTGTCAATTAGAATTAGACTAGACTACTAACAGGATCAATTATGACTTTAGTACCTTTAACATATAAAAACTTTGTAAAAAACAAAGTTAACAACACAATAAAGGTAAAATACAAAGATTCAGATGCTTCAACGTATATTTATGATAATTATTTAGATTCTAAAAGTGTATTAAATACTGAAGTATTTGACAATATTACACTTGCTGAAGTTGATGCAGATAATAATACTCAATTAGAAAAAATTGAATCTTGTTTTAGACTTCTTAATTCTTACAAAGAAGATAGAATTAAAAAAAATACATTTTTAGGGTTTAAAGATTTATTTCATAAAAATGATGATATTAAAAATGAAAATTTAAAAGCATATAATTTTAGAAATAGCTTTAAAATAGAGAGAATAGAACAAAGTTTTTTACCAGATAGTTTTGAATTACAAAAAAAGAATTATGTAAAAAATAATCTTTACAAAGCCTATAGAGAAGATTATTCATTAGATTTTTATAATAGTTTAGAATATGGTTTTTGTAATTGGAATACAATTAATTTTTTCTCTCAACGACTAGATTCAACAAAAAATCATAGTAATTGTATTGTATGGCCTAATGCTAAAAATAATTCAGGAAATCAATATGATTTTTTAGATAGTAATTTTAATATAAGCTGTTATATTAACTTAAGAAAAAACTATAATGATCATAGTGACCCTGAATGTTTGTTTCATGTTCCAGATGTAATAAGTGTTTACCTGATACGATCTTTCAATGGAAACGATCATAGAGTCGGAATTACTTTAGGAAATAAAACAAAAAAAGAATTATCACTTATTCAGAACGTTAATCTTACAAACACAGGAGATCAAATTAATTTATTATCTCAGGGTGTCTATATTACTTCTGGTTTAAATATTTTAAATAATAGGTGGTATAACTTAAGCATTAACTATTTTAAAAACGAAGATCAAAGCAGAAATATACAAATTTATGTTGATGGTTTATTACTAAAAAGTCAGACTTTGACTGTTGCAAATGACAATGTAAATCCAATAAATAGCTTTATATGTTTAGGAAACAAACCACGGTATTTAGAGACAAGTACTTACGAACATGTATTTTATCAAATGTTTTCGAGGACATTTGATAAAGATATTCATTTAGGGAAAAATCATACTTTGCCTGACGATTATAATATCGATGTTACGCAAAATTTTCATGGAAATATTAATTTTGAAGCAAATACTGGATCGAATTCTGAATCTTTTCATGGAGAGATTCATGATATAAGAATTTATGGTCAAACTTTAAGTGAAGAAAAAATAAAATCTAATTGTAAAGAAACAATAAATGATTTATCTAAAGAAGTTAGTGACTCTAATTTATTATTTTACGTACCTGTTCACTATTTACCTGTTTATACATTGAAAAAAGGACCTTTTAATGCATCTGGAAGTAAATTAAATTTACGTTACTCTTGTATTTATAATCCTTATTTAGCTGCAACTTGTGGTGGTCTAGAAGTAACAGTAGAAAACTATTTAGTTGAGTTTGTAAATCATACAAAACCAAATGTTGTAATTGGTGGAGATCAAAATCAGTATGTTTATTTAGATAATTCAGCATCTTCAATATCAAGTTTAATATCAAATACAAGTGACGTTAATGATATTAGACAAGGAAAAATGACAAATTCTATATATAACAAAAACTTAACTGATAATAATCATGCAAACTATCAGTCAAACTTGGATTATAATTTATCTTACAAGAATTTGCTAATTTTACCTAATGATAATGGAATTCAAAATGTTAAATTTGACTCAATTAGTAAAGTTTTAAGTAATTTAAATTCACTAAGTTATAGAAGCTCTTCCATTGACAATACAAAACTATTTAATATAAGTAATGAAGATATATTTAAAGATTCTGAGTCTAATAGTTTATCTTGGCAACTGAATAATGCTTCTATTAGAGTTCCAAATTTTGAAGAAAGAACTTCTACTATTAAAATAAGAAAAAATGGTGAAGATAAAGATTTTACTATAATTTCTAGAGAATCTAAAAACATTAATAAAATGTTCAATGTCAGTAATTTTATATTTCATGATGATAGAGTAACTGATATTAGTTTATTAGAAAATATAGATCATAATAGTTTTAATAATAGACTAACTGATATAAAAGATAGAATATATCCAGTTACAGAGAGTAATCCTATTATAAGAAACTATAAACAAGATACGTTAACTATAGATTACTTAAATTCAGATAATGTATATAAAGTATTAGATAGTATTAGTTATATTAAGTTACCAGTTCCATACTCAGTAATAAATTTTGATTATGATAGTGTATTTAGTACTATTATTGATATTTCTAGCAAATTTTACAATAAAAAACTAAAAAAAGGTTCTTTTTTGTTAAAAGATAATAACTTAGATACTTCTAATAATAATATTTCTATAAGTTTAAAAGAAGATAAAAATGCAATGTTATTCAGGAGTGACTGTTTAACTAAAGTTGCTAATTGGAACTATGTTGGTCATTTATTCTATAACGAAGGAATAGCTTCTTTAAATAGACCTGAGTTTTCTTATTTTGGTGTTAGTGATTTTGAGTGTGAGTTTGAATCAGACTTTTCAATGTTTGTTCACGAAATTAATATTCCTGCTGAAGCTGGTTTATTTAATAAATCTTTAAATCAAACTTATGATGAAAACTTAAGACAAGATGAAAGTGCATTTAACTCTGAGGAAAGTTTTGTTTATATTACAGATATAAACTTACATGACGAGAATCTAAATATTGTAGCAAAAGCAAAGCTTGCTAGACCTGCTACAAAGAAAAAATCGGATTCTATACTCTTCAGACTTAAAATGGACTACTAAATGGACTCAAAAATATACAGTATAGGTTTAGACATATCTACATCAATCATAGGAATGTCTCTTTTCTTGAATGGAAATCTGGTAAAATTAATGCATGTTGATCTGACAAAGACGAAGTGCATGTTTGACAAGGCAAAGAAGTTTGAAGAAGAGTTTCAAATGAAAATAGCGAAAGACATGTCAGATAATTTTCTGGAAATAAGTGACATATACATAGAAGATACATTGCAAAGCTTTAGTAGAGGCATGTCTTCAGCTAGAACATTAATGCAACTTTCAAGATTTAATGGAATTGTATCAAATATAGCATTTAGGATCACGAAAATTAAGCCTGTTTTTATTAATGTAAATACTGCTAGGAAATCATTGGGAATCAAAATAGATAAAAACAGCAGTAAAGATAAAAAAGAGCAAATTATGGATTGGGTAAGTGCTGATCTTGGTGGGTATGATTGGCCCACAAAAATAATTTCACGAGGGCCTAATAAAGGGCATGTAAAATATGAAAAATTTTGTTATGATATAGCGGACGCATATGTAATTTGTAAAGCTGGTATTATAATTAAAAATGAGTAAATTAAATAAAAGATTAGATTTTTTTGATAGTTTTTTAAAAAATTATCACATGTCAAAAGATGGTGTAAACTTAAATGTTTGGTGTCCTTTTTGTAACAATTCAAACAAACATAAACTTAAACTTGCAATACACTTAGAAAAATGTTTTTGGCACTGTTGGGTTTGTGATAAAAAAGGTTCAAATCTACAGTATCTTATTAGTAAAATAAATAGAAACGTTAAAATTCCTGAAGGTCTTTTTTATAAACGCAGTAATTCTAGTAGTTTTGATTTATTTGGTGAAGAAGAAGTTGTAGAAGAACTAGATCCAGTTTTTTTGCCTGAAGGTTTTGAGTTCTTCTTTGACAATTTTAGTCCGACTTCACCTGATGCAAAAAAAGTTTTTAAATACGCGTTGAAAAGAGGAACAGATAAACACAAGCTTTGCATGTTAAGAATGGGTTTTTCAACTTCAAATGACTTTAGAAGGTTTTTGATTATGCCTTCATATAACAGTAAAGGAGAATTAAACTATTATGTTTCAAGAAATATTGATGTTGATACGAGTTGTGGGTATAAATATAAAAATGCAACTATTCCAAAAAAACATATAATTTTTAATGAAATTAATATTAAATGGAATATTCCTCTTACTATAGTTGAAGGACCTTTAGATTTACTAAAAACTAATGATAACGCAACATGTTTATTAGGCTCTTCTTTAACAGAAGACATGTTACTATTTAAAAAAATAGTTCAAAATAAAACAGATATAAAATTAGCTTTAGATAGTGATGCTTATTCAAAAGCTATAAAAATAGCAAAAACACTTTCAGCATATGATATTAAAGTAGATATTTTAGATACTAGAGGACCAAGTGATATTGGTGATATGTCTAAAGATCATTTTAAAAAAATATATAGCGAATCCAAAGAATATTCAGAAACAGATTCGTTATTATCAAAAATAAGAATGTTATAGGAAAATTAAATGTTTAATTGCGCACATATAAGTGACGTACACTTTAGAAGCTTAAAAAGACATGACGAATACAAGGAAGTTTTTACAAATTTATTTTTAAAACTAAAAGACTTAGATTTAGACTGTATTTTTATTGGCGGTGATATTGTCCACTCCAAGACACAAGGAATTACTCCAGAAATTATTGACGTGTTGACATGGTGGTTTAATAGTCTTGCAGAAATAGCCCCAACTCATGTTATCCTAGGCAACCACGATGGTTTGATTTTAAACGAAGATAGGCAAGATGCAATAACACCTATTTTAACAGCTATTAATAATCCTAATATTTATCTTTATAAGAAGAGTGGAGTTTATCCTACTGGTGTTAAAGGTTATAATTGGTGTGTATTTAGTTGCTTTGATGAAAAAGGTTGGGATGATGTATATCCTGTAGATGATGAAGTTAATATTGCATGCTTTCACGGCGCAGTTTTAGGTTCAACTACAGATACAGGATGGGAGTTGGAAGGTGAAGTAGGAACTGCATTTTTCCAAGGATATGATTTTGGTTTTCTAGGCGATATACATAAAAAGCAATATTTAGATGAAGAAAAAAGAATATGTTATCCAGGAAGTACAATTCAGCAAAATTACGGAGAAGATATTAAAAAAGGATTTGTTTATTGGCAAATAAATAATAGAAATGATTTTAAATCTACATTCATTCAGGTTAAAAACCCACATCCTTTTTTGACTATTGATTGGCAAGGTTCTGTAGAAGAGACAATCGATTTTGCTAGGCCAGTTAAAAAAGGTGTTAGATATAGAATAAGATCAGACTATGGTTTATCTCAAGCAGAGATTAAAGTACTACATTACTATTTAAAAAAAGACAAGGAAGCTTATGAAATTGTCTATCAAGTTTTAAATAGTAACAAAGATAAGATGAGCAATAGTAATACTATTCAAGAAAATACACAAATTGATATTAGAAATAAAGCTACGAGAAATAAAATATTAAATGATTGTTTTGAAAACTTAGATGAAAAAACACTAGATGGATTAAACAAGCTTTTTGCTAAGAACTTAGATAAAATACCAGATAACATTTCTGATGTAATTGGTCAAAAATGGTCTATAAACTCTTTAAAATTTGAAAATACTTTTTCTTATGGCAAAGATAACTTTATAAATTTTGACAAATTAAATGGTGTCGTAGGTATTTTTGGAAACAATAGAGCAGGAAAATCATCTATACCTGGAACTCTAATGTATACACTATTTAATGCTACTGACAGAGGTAGTTTAAAAAATCAAGATGTTGTCAACATTAGAAAAGGTTTCTGTAAATCTGATGTTGTTATTACAATAGGCACAGAACAATATCTAGTTTCTAGAGAATCAACGAAAAAGACGTCAAAAAACAATATAACTTCAGCAACAACAAATCTTAATTTGACTTCGTTAAACAATAATGTAGATGAAAGTGAAGAGCAGAGAAGAGAAACAGAAAAAGTTCTTAGAAGTTTAATTGGAACGTCTGAGGATTTTCTATATACTTCGTTTGCCTCACAAGGAGAAATGAATACTTTCATTAAAGAAAAAACTAGTGCAAGAAAAAATGTTTTATCTAAATTTTTAAACTTAGACATTTATGATATGCTTAGTAAAGAGTCTAAAGATGACTATATTGTACTTAAAAATAAAGTAAAAAGTTTAAGTGAAAAAAGCTGGGATGATTTAATTCTTACTAACAAAAAAGAAATTATTAATGTAAAATCTTCAATTAATAGTCTAGAAGAAGAAAGTGAGTTACTAAGAAAAAAAGAAGTAGATGTAAATATTCAACTTGACAGAGTAGCAAAAAATACAAAAAAGCATCCTTCTGGATATACGAAAATTTCAGCGGAAAACGAGCTTTCATATTTGCAATCAAAACAAGAAAAGCTACAAAAAGAAAAAATTAATCTAGAAAATAATTTAGAAAAAAACATAGATGCATTAGAAAAATTTAAAATTTTTAAAGAAAAATATCCAATTGACAGTTTAAATAATGATAAAGAAAAATTAGATTCTCTTAATAAAAAACTACAAAATTTAAAAAGTCAAAAAAAAGTAACAAACATTTCAGCAAAAAATGCAAATGATCAACTTAAAATATTAAATCAAGTTCCTTGTGGAGATGAATATCCAACTTGCAAATTTATAAAAAATGCTCATAGTGCAAAATCTGAAATAAACAGCATAAATCAAGAAATTAAAGAGCTAGAAGGTTCTATTTTTGAATATCAAGGATTGATTGAAAATTTACTAAAAGAAGGTATTGAAGAAAAAATCAATAAATATAATGATGTTTTATCTAAAGAATACAGGTATCAAGTTGATCAAAAAGCATTATATTCTAAAATAGAAACTGTAGATACAAAAATTAAATCTAATACTGAAAGTGTTGAAAAGTTTACTGATCTTATTATAGAGCTGAAAGATTTTAACAGTGAAGATTTAATTAAAAAAGAAAAGTTTTTAAAAACAGAACTAAGAGACAATGCTGATTTGTTAAATACTAACAAGCACGAGATCTTTAAAAATCAAAAATTATTATTTACTTTAGAAGAAGAAATAAGAGATTTAAATAAAGAAAAAACAGAATATGCAGAGCTTAACGAAGAATATAAAATTTATGATTTATTTTCTTTAGCGGTATCTAAAAAAGGCATACCTACTATGCTTATAAATTCTTGTTTGCCTAGAATAAATAAAGAAATTTCTGATATTCTTAGTGGAGTTACAAATTTTAAGATTGAGATCTCTGAAGATGTTAAAGGTCACAATTTAAATGTTTTTATAGATTATGGTGATTCAAGAAGAGTTATAGAATGTGCAAGTGGAATGGAAAAAATGATGGCATCCATTGCAATTCGTGTAGCTTTAATAAATATTTCATCTTTACCTAAATCTGATGTATTTATTATTGATGAAGGCTTTGGTGCTCTAGATTCATCTAATATTGAAGCATGTGGTCGATTGCTTACTAGTTTAAAAAAATATTTTAAGTCTATAATAATCATATCACATATTGATGGTATTAAAGATATCGTTGATAAAAATATTGAAATAAGTATTAAAGGTAAAGACTCTTATGTTCGATTTGAATAAAGGTTGGCAAAAAATTGATAACGAAACTGAAGAAAAAATTCAAGGTATTGCAAGATTCATCAGACCTATTATTTTTGATTTTTGCCCTATTAGTTGTAATTCTTGCAACAAGGCGATTGCGACAATAGAAGACGCAGAAATAATGAAAAAAGAAAAAGTTTGTGAAGAGTGTTATGAAATGTTTTATTTTACAAACAAGAAAAAATGGGAAGAAGGCTGGCGTCCTAAAAGAAAAACTCCAGATAATTAATATTTATCTTTATACAAAAGGTTGAAAAAAATGGAATATGATTTAATAACTAAACTTGGTAATTGTATTGACAATGTTTATAATAACTACGCAGAGTCTAGTGATAGAAGAACTGTTGCAAAAATTCAAGATAATCATCTTGTAATTGAATATCGAACTATTTTAAGAGTTGCAAAAGATCATGAGCTTGAAATGCAAATGGATTTAGTAAAGTCAGAGTCAAAACAAATGATTGACTCCAGACTTAGAACAATTAAACAATGTTTTAAAGAAGAAGCTGGGAGAACATTAAAAGCAAAAAAAATTATGGATTTTGATAATATTGAAACGTTAACTGTGAGCCCTTATAACCCTATTAGAACTTTAAAATATACATTTTCAGTAGGCTATGAGGTCTCCTAATAATGGCTCAGCGATTATCTAGAAATAGTCAGATAAATGAAATCATAAAGTGCGGTAAAGATCCAGTCTATTTTATGAACAAGTATCTAAAGATACAGCATCCTATGAGAGGTTTGATTCCTTTCAAGACATTTCCTTTTCAAGATGATTGTGTTAAAGAATTTAATGATCATAGATTTAATATTATTTTAAAATCTAGGCAATTAGGTTTATCAACTCTAGCAGCTGCATATGCAGTTTGGCAAGCAATATTTTATAAAGAAAAAAATATTCTTATCATTGCAACAAAACTTGCAGTTGCACAAAACTTTATAAGAAAAGTAAAGACTTACATGAAGTCTATGCCAAAATGGCTTTTAGTGCCAACAGTTACAGCAAATAATAAACAACAAGTAGAGTTTTCTAACGGATCACAAATCAAAGCAGTTCCAACTTCTGAAGACGCAGGACGTTCCGAAGCACTTTCTTTACTTATCGTAGACGAAGCTGCTTTTGTTAGAAACTTTGATGAGTTATGGATGGGTTTATATCCTACACTATCAACTGGTGGTCGTGCTATTTTATTATCTACACCGAATGGTGTTGGTGGACAATATCATGAAATATACACTAAAGCTGAAAGAAAAGAAAATAAATTCAATCCTATTAAACTTATGTGGGACGTTCACCCAGAAAGAGATGAAGAATGGTTTGATAGAGAAACCAAAAATATGTCTCAAAAACAAGTTGCTCAAGAGCTTCTTTGTGACTTTGCATCTTCAGGCGATACTTTTTTAACTAATGAAGTTTTAGAAAAATTAAGACTTACAACAAAGTCGCCTATAGAGAAGAGTGGACCTGAATATAACGTTTGGTACTGGGAATACCCTGTAGAAGGCGTAAACTATATATGCTCTGCTGATATTGCAAGAGGTGACAGTGGAGACTATTCTGCTTTTCATATCATTAATACTAAAGACAACTCTATCGCTGTTGAGTATAAAGGTAAAATACCACCTGATCACTTCGCATCTTTACTTTATGATATTGCTAGAAGATTTAATAATGCAGTAATATGTCCAGAAAACAATGCTTATGGTTACTCTGTTTTAACTAAACTAAAAGACTTAGCTTATAAAAATATTTACTTTGCATCTGAAAAAGAAAAATATAAATTTTTATATGGTGATGGCACTAATATAGGTAAAGCTGGTTTTACTACAAGCAAAGAAAGCAAAGAAAAGATATTAGCAAACTTTGAAGAGTCTTTGAGAAATAGTAGACTCAAAACATATTCTCAAAGACTGAATTCTGAGTTAAAAACTTTTGTTTGGAATGGCAAAAAAGTTGGCGCAATGAAAGGTTATAACGACGATTTAATCATGTCACTTGCAATAGGCTGTTGGATAACAGATAGTAACACAAGTTCTTATAACGTAGAACAAATAAAACAAGCAGATTCTTTATTAAAAGGTATGGAAGTTAACAATACAAGAGCAAAAGATACAATGATGTCACCTTTCTATACAGGAAAAAACAACATGGTTAACCCATTTGTTCCTGTATTTATGCCTGATCATAAATTTAATGGAAACGGTGAAATAACTAAAAAAAATCCACTAGGTGATTTATCCTGGTTAATAGGAAAATAAAATATGGCACAAGACGCATCTTTATTTAAAAAATTAACGGACTTGTTTAGATCCGGGCCGGTTGTAAGAAGAAAAGTTAAAAAATTCAAAGGCAATAGCACTTCAAAATCTTCGTTAGAGATTTTCAAGAAAGCTCATAGTGATGTTTATAACAGTACACTTTCAGCTTACGGATCATATGATCGGATGGCAAGATATTCAGACTTTTCAGAAATGGAAGCAACGCCAGAAATAAACTCTGCGCTAGACATTTATTCTGAGGAATGTGTTTCACCTGACGCAAACGGTCAAGTTCTTCATATTAATTCAGAAAATAGAATGATTAAGAAAATATTAGAAGAACTATTTTATGATGTTCTTAATATTGATTTTAATCTTGTAATGTGGGTAAGAAATCTCTGTAAGTATGGAGACTTTTTTCTGTTTAATGATATTCATCCTGAGTATGGTGTAATTAATTGTTTTCCAATTCCTATTGCTGAGATTGAACGTGAAGAAGGATTTGATCCTGATGACCCAGCAGCTGCAAGATTTAGATGGGTTACACAAGGTAATCGTGTTTTAGAAAACTGGCAAGTATCTCATTTTAGATTGTTAGGAAATGATGCATTTTTACCTTACGGTTCTTCTGTATTAGAAGGAGCTCGTCGTATTTGGCGTCAATTAATTTTAATTGAAGATGCAATGCTAGTATACCGAGTTATTCGTTCACCTGAGAGGCGTGTATTTTATATTGATGTAGGAAATATTCCTCCAGAAAATGTTGCAGACTATCTTGAACAAGCACAAACATCGCTTAAGAGAAATGCTGTAATTGATAAAAATACTGGCCATGTTGACTTAAGATATAATCCACTTTCAGTTGACGAAGACTATTTCTTGCCTGTTCGTGGAGGTGATACTGGAACACGTATTGATACACTTGCTGGAGGTTCTAATACAACTGCTATTGAAGACGTTGAATATATTCAAAAGAAACTTTTTGCTGCACTTAAGATTCCTAAAGCATATCTTGGTTATGATGAAGATATTGGTGCAAAAGCAACTTTAGCTCAAGAAGATATTCGATTTAGTCGTACGATTCAAAGAATTCAAAAAACAATTGTCTCTGAACTAAATAAAATTGCAATGATTCACCTTTATACACACGGGTATAATGAAGAAGATTTAATGCAATTTGAATTAAAACTAAGTAATCCTTCTTCTATTGCTCAACAACAGAAACTAGAACTAATTAGAACTAAATTTGAAATATCAGGATCTGCACCTGAAGGCTTACTTGATAGAGAGTGGGTTCGCAAAAACATTTTAGATCTTAACGATGATGAAATTGCAAGAATTGAAAGAGGTAGGGAAAAAGACAAACTTCGAGATATGGAGCTTGAAGGTGTTCAACTGCCTAATAACAACCCGTTTAGTTTTGGTGACGAAAGTGAGCAGTCTGGAGAAGAAGGCGATGGTGATCTAGGAGGTGATATGGGTGGTGATCTAGGAGGAGATACGGGCGGAGGAGGAGATGAAGGTGGTGGAGGTCTCGAAGGATTATTTGCAGGAGAAATGAGAAGCGGTCGATTAATGTCTGAAGAAGAATTATCAGAATATGATGATTTAATTGATGAAGTAGATGAAGTAGATGAAGAAGCAAAAAATAGTATTGGATTAAAAGGTGCAAATGTTTCTGAAAAATCAGGTAAAAAAAGAGGGACATATAATAGAAGAAGTTCTGAAATCACTGGTGGCGTTGAAAATATGGGTGCCCAAGCTACAGGCTTACACAAAACTTCAGATATGGGTGCTTTAACAGCAGGTAAACCAATTACAGCTTCTGATCTAATGGATGGTGTTATGCCTCAAAGTCCAGTTGTAGATAATTTTATAAGTAAAAAACTCAATTATCGAATGACTAAGTCTTTAGATGACATGTCTAAGAAATTAAATATAGGCAGTAACAAAGCCAAAATGTTGAATGAAAGCGACATACTTATAGATGATGATATTTTTGAAAATGAGGAATAAAAATGGCAAAAGTGCATAACAAAAAGAGAAATATCGGCATTATCTATGAGCAGATTATACAATACATGTGTAAAAGAATTATGGAAAATGACGAAGTCACTTCTGAAAAAGCCATCAAAATCATTAAAGAACACTTTGCTGATGGTACACAATTACAGAAAGAATACAAACTATTCAAAGCCCTGTCAGATACGAAAAACGTGTCAGGACATCTTGCTAATTCTATAATTTTTGAGGCAAAAAAAGCTTGCAATAATATGTTTGATGGAAAAAAACTCGAAAGAGAAAAAAGTAAATTAATTAAAAATTTAAACTATTCTTTTGGTAAAGGAATTATTTTTAATGAAAACGTTGAAAACTATAGAATTTACGCAACTATTCAAACATTACTTAATGAATGGAGAGATCCTAAAAATGCTAGTTTTGATTTAACAACTAAGTATGAAATTAAGCTGCATGAAAGTTTAACAGAAAAAGTTGAAATTGTTAAAGAAACAAAAACAATTCCAAAAATTGATAATTTGACATATAACTTAATGAATAATATTTTTGAAAAAAAATATAGCAGTTTCTTAAATGAAAATCAAAACAAGATTCTTAAAAATTATGCAAAAAATGAAGAAGAACTTTTAAGAGAAAACTTTTCTATTTTAAAAGAAGAAACTTTAAGTTGCTTAAATAGTTATATTGCAAATTGTGACAATAATATTCTTTTAGAAAAATATAAAACAGTAAAAAACAACATTTCAGACGTCTCTACTGAAAATACCTCTAGAGATAATTTGCAAAGATATTTAACTATTGCAAAACTTAAAGAAGAATTATTAGGAGGCGAATAATGAATGCTCCAAGATTAATTACAGAGTGGACAAACTTTGAGTATGATCCAAGTTTAATAAAAGAGCAAAAAGCTATGGGTAAACCAATGATGATGAAAGGTATTTTGCAAAAGGCAGAAACTTTAAATCAAAAT
>MDTG01279878.1_pt1 | contig 14151 bp, 13 predicted proteins | sample 811421 | NCBI WGS metagenome assembly MDTG01 (sample SAMN05326645, study PRJNA326480) | marine metagenome | isolation source: seawater | place: Pacific Ocean: South East | collected 2011 | reverse complement strand
TATGGGAAGCACAATTTGGTGATTTTGCAAATGGCGCTCAAATTATTATTGATCAATTTATTTCATCCGGTGAGTCAAAATGGGGAAGAGCTAGTGGCTTAGTCATGCTTCTGCCGCATGGTTATGAAGGGCAAGGTCCAGAACACTCCTCAGCCAGACTAGAAAGATTTTTACAATTATGTGCTGGAGAAAATATTCAGGTTGTAAATTGTACAACACCGTCTAATTATTTTCATGTATTGAGACGTCAAATGCATAGAGAATTCAGAAAACCTTTGATTATCATGACACCTAAATCTTTGTTAAGGCATAAAAAATGCGTTTCTAATATTAACGAATTTTCGAAGAAGAGTACTTTTCATAGAGTTTTAGAAGATGATGCCTATTCTAAAATGAGCAACTTATTAGAACTCAAAAAAAGAGATGATAAAATAAAAAAAGTTGTAATGTGCTCTGGTAAAATATATTACGATTTAATTGAATCAAGAGAAAAATTTAAAAATGATCAAGTTACATTTATAAGAATAGAACAATTGTATCCATTTCCTGCTAAAACTTTAGCTAATATTTTAAGAAGATATTCAAAAGCTAAATTTATCTGGTGTCAAGAAGAACCAAAGAATATGGGAGCTTGGAATACTGTTAGGAACTACATTGATCGTACTCTCGAGATGATTAATTTTGGTGATAAATCTGTTAAATATGTTGGTAGAAAAGCATCTTCCTCAACTGCGACCGGAAATTTTAACAAACATCTTGCACAACAAAAAGAAATATTAGAAAAGATACTTAAAGATTAAATGGTAGAAAAAATTACAGTTCCAACTTTAGGTGAGTCAGTTACAGAAGCTACAGTCTCTAAATGGCTTAAATCAAAAGGTGAAAAAGTTTCAGCTGATGAACCGCTTGTAGAGTTAGAAACAGATAAAGTTAATATTGAAGTTCCATCACCTATAAGCGGTGTATTAGGAAGCATTAGCGTAAAAGAAGGTGAAACCGTAAATGTCGGTTCTTTATTGGGAGTGGTAGACAACTCATCATCCAGTAAAGAAAATAATAACAGAGAGGTAAATAATTATAGTCCTCCGAAAAAAGAAGAAGAAGCTAAACTTAAAGTCTTTGAAGAAAAAATTCCAAAATCGAAAAAAATAAAACCTCAGAAAATACAAGAGTCAATACTTAAACTGGACGAAGAAGAACCATTAATTTTAGAGCAGATCCATGAGGAAAAAGCATCTCAAAAAGTAAATCAACAAGCATCTCAAAAAGTAAATCAACAAGTATCTCCAGCGGCAAGAAAAATGGCCAGCGAAGCCAAGGTTGATCTTAGTCGCGTTGACGGTTCAGGAAAAAACGGTGTAATTTTAAAAGAGGACATAATGAGTTTGATGGGCTCCAAGCCAAGTCCATCCGAAAGAAAAATTAAACATGGTCCAGAAGAAAGAGTAAAGATGACCAGGTTGAGATTAACCATTGCAAAAAGATTAAAAGAAGCCCAAGAAAATGCTGCAATGCTTTCAACTTTTAACGAAGTTGATATGAGCGAGGTAATGTCTATGAGAAGCCAGTATAAAGAAGATTTTCAAAATAAATATGGGGTGAAGTTAGGCTTTATGTCTTTTTTTGTGAAAGCTTGCGTTATAGGTCTTAAAAACTATCCTGCAATAAATGCTGAAATTCAGGGTGAAGAAATCGTTTATAAAAATTATTACAATATAAGTATTGCTGTAGGAACAGATAGAGGTTTAGTGGTTCCAGTTCTAAGGGAAACTGATGAGATGTCTTTTGCTGATATTGAAAAAAATATTGGTGATCTTGGTCAAAAAGCAAGAGATGGTAAAATTACAATTGAAGATTTACAAGGTGGAACTTTTACAATTACTAATGGCGGCATTTATGGATCAATGCTTTCGACACCAATATTAAACCCTCCTCAATCTGCAGTTTTGGGAATGCACAATATTATTCAAAGACCAGTAGTAGTGGATGGGAATGTAGAAGTTAGACCTATAATGTATTTAGCTTTATCCTACGATCATAGAATAATCGACGGCAAAGAAGCAGTATCTTTTTTAAAAATAGTAAAAGAGTCTTTAGAGCAACCAAAAAGACTTTTTTTAAATATTTAACAATGGAAAATAATTTTGATTTAGTTGTTATTGGTGGCGGACCAGGGGGCTATGTCTGTGCAATTAGGGCTGCTCAATTAGGATTAAAAACGGCATGCGTTGAGTCAAGAGGTACACTTGGAGGTACATGTCTTAACATTGGATGCATACCATCAAAAAGCCTGTTAAATCTATCAGAAAATTATCATAAAGCAAAAAAAGATTTTAATAACCAAGGCATAGAAATTTCTGACATCAAATTAAATATAAATAAAATGATGTCTAATAAAGAAAAGTCAGTAAAAGTTTTGACCAAAGGTGTAGAATTTTTATTTAAAAAAAATAAAGTTACGTATTTTATAGGCAAAGGAGTTATTTCCTCAAAAGATGATGTTACTATTTATGAAAGCAATAATAAAAAGACTAACATTAAGACAAAAAATATTGTTATAGCTACAGGTTCTTCCTCAACATCTTTACCTGGTATAGAAATAGACGAAAAAAATATAGTATCTTCAACTGGAGCCCTATCTTTTTCTGAAGTTCCCAAAGATTTAATTGTCATTGGTGGTGGTTACATAGGACTTGAAATGGGATCGGTCTGGTCGAGATTAGGGTCAAATGTTACAGTAGTTGAATATTTAGATTACATAACTCCCGGAATGGATAGAGAAGTTTCAAATGAATTCCAGAAGATTTTAATTAAACAAGGAATAAAATTTAAACTTAATAATAAAGTAACAGCAGTTACAAATATAAAAGATAAAGTTGTTGTAGATTATATAAACAACACAACATCTATAAAAGAAAGAAAAGAATGTAATAAAGTATTAGTTGCAGTGGGTAGAAAACCATACACCGAAGGACTCAACTTATCAAAAATTGGAATTAAAAAAGATGATAAAGGAAGAATTGAAGTAAATGAAAAATTACAAACATCAATAAAAAATATCTATGCAATAGGCGATGTTATTAAAGGCCCGATGTTAGCTCACAAAGCAGAAGAAGAAGGGATTGCGGTGGCAGAAATATTAGCTGGTCAAGCAGGACATGTAAATTACGATGTAATTCCAGGAGTTATTTATACATCTCCAGAAGTAGCAACGGTTGGAAAGACTGAAGAGCAATTAAAAAAAGAAAACAAATCTTATAAAGTAGGAAAATTTCCATTTTTAGCTAATTCAAGGGCAAAAGTTAATAATGAAACAGATGGATTTGTAAAAATTCTAGCAGACAGTAAAACAGATAAAGTTTTAGGTGTTCATATTATTGGACCTCATTCTGGCGATATGATTGCTGAGATGGCACTAGCTATGGAATTTGGAGCAAGTTCTGAGGATATAGCAAGAACTTGTCATGCACACCCAACGCATACAGAGGCAATTAAAGAAGCTGCTTTAGCTGTTGATAAAAGACCAATTCATTTTTAAATAAAAAAAATTCAATTACTATTATTCTATGAAAGCACTAGTGCTCTTACCAAAGATATTTAATTTTCCATTCACTTATAATTGTAATCAAAAATCCTTACAGCTAGGAGATATTGTAGAAGTCCCTTTTGGCAAAAAAAAAGAAATTGGAGTTGTGTGGCCTGGAAAAATCTCTGATTTAAAAGATATTAAGATTAGAAATATAAATAGAAAAATTAAAAACTTTTCACTAGATCAAAAGTTAATAGACTTCATGAACTGGTTTGCCGTATATAACATGATGCCATTAGGACTTGTTTTGAAAATGTCTATCGGAAGCAATCATAACTTGATTGATAAAAATGATAAAGATTTTAGTCAGACACAAAAGAAAATAAAGAAATTTATTCTAAATGACGAACAAAAAACTGCATTAAGGTTTTTAAATAATAAAGATGATAAATTTGATGTTTCTGTTTTGCAAGGAACAACAGGGTCAGGCAAAACACTTGTATATTTTGAAAGAATAAAAAAAATAATTAGTCAAAAAAGACAAGCTTTAGTTTTACTTCCAGAAATTTTTTTAACTAATGAGTTTAAAAGTAGATTTGTAGATTTTTTTGGTTTTGAACCCGCAATATGGCATTCAAAAATAACTCCAAAAAATAAACGGATAATATGGAAAGGTATAATTAATAACAAAATTAAATTAGTAGTTGGAGCAAGATCATCCTTATTACTGCCGTTTAAAAACCTTGGAATTATTATTGTGGATGAAGAACATGACGCATCTTACAAGCAGGACGATGGAGTAATTTACCACGCACGAGATATGGCAGTTTCAAGAGCATCCTTTGAAAAAATACCTGTACATTTAGTTACCTCTATTCCTTCAATAGAAACTTTTAATAATATCCAGAGTAAAAAATTTAGGCATTTTAAAATCTTTAAACGTTACAATAATTATCCTTTACCGAAAACAAAAATTATTAATCTTAATATTGGAAAAATTAAAAACCGTTTTATTTCAGACGAAACCATCGAAATAGTTAAAAATTTTTTAAATAAAAATGAACAAGTATTATTTTTTTTAAATAGAAGGGGATATGCGCCATATTTAATTTGCAAGAAGTGTGGCTACAAACAAACATGTTCAAATTGTTCCATGTATTTAACTTTTCATAAAACTAAAAATAAAGCTATCTGCCACCATTGTTCATTGGAAAAAGAAATCTCTAAAAATTGCAAGGAAGGTAAAAATTGTGATTTTATTATGTATGGCCCAGGAGTAGAAAAAATATTTGAGGAAGTACATAAAATTTTTCCATTTAATAAAGTAGAAATTTTTTCAAGTGATTATATGAAAAAAAAAGATCATACTAAATCTTTATTTGATAGAATTAAAAATAATAAAGTAGATATTTTAATTGGAACTCAAATGATATCAAAAGGATTTAATTTTCCAAAATTAAATTGCATAGTAGTTATCGATGCAGACTTTTCTGGGAGGGGATATGATCTTAGAACTACAGAAAAAAATATTCAACTTTACCATCAATTAAGTGGGAGAGCTGGCAGATTTAGTTCTGAATCACTAATTATTTATCAAACTTTGTCACCAGAAGATTTAGTTTTAAATGAACTTATAAAAAATAATTCTGAGGAACTTTTAAAAAAAGAACTTGCCTCTAGAAAGAAAAATTTTTTACCTCCTTTTACAAGATTAATTGCTATTATTGTTTCTGCTAACCTACATAGTTTAAGTATAGACGGTGCCAGGGAGATTAAAAATCATTTAAAAAAATTAAAGGATATTGAAGTTATGGGTCCAGTAGACTCACCATTACTAAAAATTAAAAAAAAATTTAGATCAAGACTGTTAATAAGGTTTAACGGAAAAAGCCTTATACAAAAAAAAAATAAAAGACCTTCTAAATACCCTAAAAATATCAAATAGAATTAAACTTACGGTTGATGTTGACCCAGTAAATTTTGGATAATCAACAAATTGGTAACTTGAACAAAATATTTTCATGTGATACGACACGCTCATAATTTCACATTAACTTCTAACAATTAAAAATGAGCGCAAACAAATCTTTCTCGACAGAAACTTCAGAAAGATACTCTCGTGCCTTATTTGAAGTTGTTAGAGATTCTGCAGAACTTGAGAAAGTGGAAGCAGATGTAAAAAGTTTTCAATTCCTCTTAAATAATAGTCCGGAATTAAAAATTTTTCTTCATAACCCCACCCAAAGCATAAGCAACCAGAATAATGTTGTTAATTTATTATCTGAAAAACTAAATTTTTCAAAAAATTTAAAAAACTTTTTCTTACTTTTAATCGAAAAAAGAAGAATATTTTTCGTGTCGAAAATTGTAGATAGTTTTTTAAGATTATGCTCAAAAAAAAGAGGTGAAGTTAAAGCTTCTTTAATTTCATCAAAAGAGTTATCAGTAAATGAATTAGAAAAAATAAGAAAAGACTTATCAACTTCAATGGGAGCAAATATAAAATTTGATTATGAAATTGATAAAGAATTAATTGGAGGTTTAAAACTGCAGCTTGGAAGTTTTATGATAGATACGTCTATAAAAAATAAATTAAAAAAATTTGAGCAAAAGTTGTTAGAAAATTAATATGGCTATAAATCCCTCAGAAGTAACAAAATTATTAAAAGACCAAATTAAAAATTTTGGTGAAAAGGCAGAAGTTTCTGAAATTGGAAAAATTTTATCAGTTGGGGATGGAATTGCACGTGTTTACGGATTAGACAATGTACAAGCAGGTGAAATGGTAGAATTTGAAGACGGTTCCAAAGGAATGGCATTAAATTTAGAGAACGATAATGTTGGCGTTGTGATTTTTGGCGATGATAGAAAAATTAAGGAAGGCGATACTGTAAAAAGAACCAATGCAATTGTAGATGTACCTGTAGGTAAAGAACTTTTAGGTAGAGTTGTTGACGGTTTAGGAAATCCAATTGATGGGAAAGGAGCAATCTCATCAAAGGTTAGAAAAAGAGTTGAAGTAAAAGCCCCAGGTATAATTCCGAGACAGTCAGTAAGTGAGCCAATGCAAACAGGTTTAAAATCAATTGACTCTTTAATTCCTGTAGGAAGAGGACAAAGAGAACTAATTATTGGTGACAGACAAACTGGTAAAACTGCAGTAGCAATAGATGCAATCATAAATCAAAAAAAAATAAATGAGTCTTCAGATGAAAAAAAAAAATTGTACTGCGTTTATGTAGCGATAGGACAAAAACGTTCAACAGTTGCACAAATTACAAAAACTTTAGAAGAAGCTGGAGCGTTAAAATATACTACAATAGTTGCAGCAACCGCATCTGATGCTGCTCCACTTCAGTTTTTAGCTCCTTATACAGGATGCACTATTGGTGAATACTTTAGAGATAATGGCATGCATGCTTTAATAGTATACGATGACTTATCTAAACAGGCCGTTGCTTATAGACAAATGTCATTGTTGCTTAGAAGACCCCCAGGAAGAGAAGCATACCCAGGTGATGTCTTTTATTTACATAGCAGACTTTTAGAGAGATCAGCAAAATTAAGTGATTCGAATGGGGGAGGATCTTTAACAGCTTTACCAATTATTGAAACTCAAGCAGGTGATGTATCAGCTTATATTCCAACAAACGTAATATCTATTACAGACGGGCAAATTTTCTTAGAAACAGAATTGTTTAACCAAGGAATTAGACCTGCCGTAAATGTAGGTTTATCGGTATCACGAGTAGGATCTGCCGCACAAACTAAAGCTATGAAAAAAGTAGCTGGTTCAATTAAATTGGAACTTGCTCAATATAGAGAAATGGCTGCATTTGCTCAATTTGGATCAGATCTAGATGCTTCTACACAACAATTACTTAATCGTGGAGCCAAATTAACAGAACTTTTAAAGCAGAATCAATACTCTCCAATGACGGTAGCAGAGCAAGTCATATCAGTTTTTACTGGAGTAAAAGGTTATTTAGATGACGTTGAGTTAGATAAGATTAAAAAATTTGAAACAGATATAATCGAAAAAATTAAATCTGATAAACCTGAGATAATTGACTCAATCCAATCTTCAGGAAAACTGGAAGAAGATATTGAAAAATTATTAATAAAAGTAATTGAAAATTACAAAAAATAGATAATGCCAAGTTTAGATGATTTAAAAAAAAGAATTAAAAGTGTTAAATCAACACAGAAAATTACCAAAGCTATGAAAATGGTTGCTGCTGCGAAATTAAGAAAAGCTCAAGAAAGTGCTGAAAAAGGAAGACCTTATAGTGAAAAGATGCAAAATATAATTTTGAATCTTACAAAATCAATTAATGATCCGCAAAATGCTCCAAAGCTTTTAGTTGGAACTGGTGAAGATAAAAAATATTTATGCGTTGTATTAACGGCAGATAGAGGACTATGTGGTGGATTTAATTCAAATATATGTAAACTTGCCAAAACTAATTTTAAAAAGATTCTTGGTGAAGGTAAAGATTTAAAGATTATTACAGTTGGGTCGAAGGGTTTAGATCAAATAAAACGAGAGTATGGTAAATATGTTATTAAAAAATTTAGTTTTAAAGAAAAAAAACGTATATCTTTTACCGAGGCCAATATAGTTGGTAATGAAATTCTATCTTTATTTAATCAAAATGAATTTGATAAATGCATTTTATTTTATAATAATTTTAAAAATGTTATAACTCAAATTCCTCAAGCTCAACAAATAATTCCAGCTGAAAAAAAAAATTCTAATGATACAGAGGACAAAACATTTTCATATGAATTTGAACCAGAAGAAGATGAAATTTTAGAAGACTTATTACCAAAAAACATTTCTACTCAAGTTTTTAAAGCTTTATTAGAAAATGCTGCAAGTGAACAAGGCTCACGAATGACAGCTATGGATAATGCAACAAGAAACGCAGGAGATTTAGTCGATAAACTTACAATTAACTATAATAGAAGTCGACAAGCATCAATTACAAAAGAATTAATTGAAATAATATCAGGAGCTGAGAGTTTATAATTATGAGCATAAAAGGAAAAATAACACAAATCATTGGAGCAGTTGTTGATGTCAACTTCGAATCTGATCTTCCTGAGATTTACACTGCACTTGAAGTAAATAGTTCAGGTAATAAATTGATTTTAGAAGTAGCCCAACATCTGGGTGAAAATGATGTGCGTACTATAGCCATGGACGCTACAGAGGGTTTAAAACGAGGTGATGGAGTATCTAACACTGGAGCACCAATAAGTGTACCTGTTGGTCCTGAAACACTCGGAAGAATTATAAATGTTATTGGAGAACCTATTGACGAAAAAGGCGAGGTTAAAACAAAAGAAAAATGGCCTATACATAGAGCAGCCCCTAAATTTACAGACCAGGCCACAGAAACTGAACAACTAGTAACAGGAATAAAAGTAGTTGATCTATTAGCCCCTTATGCAAAGGGTGGAAAAATAGGGTTATTTGGGGGAGCGGGAGTAGGTAAAACAGTTACTATTATGGAATTGATAAATAATATTGCAAAAGCGCACGGAGGATTTTCAGTTTTTGCTGGTGTGGGAGAAAGAACTAGAGAAGGAAATGATTTATATCATGAAATGATCGAGTCAGGAGTTATTAAAACTGATGGCAAAGGATCAAAAGCTGCTCTTGTGTACGGGCAAATGAATGAACCTCCTGGAGCCAGAGCTAGGGTTGCTTTAACCGGGTTAACCGTTGCTGAATATTTTAGAGATAAAGAAGGACAAGATGTTTTATTCTTTGTCGATAATATTTTTAGATTTACTCAGGCTGGTTCAGAAGTATCTGCTTTATTAGGAAGAATACCATCAGCTGTGGGTTATCAACCAACATTAGCTACTGATATGGGTAACCTTCAAGAGAGAATCACATCTACTGACAAAGGTTCAATAACATCCGTACAAGCCATATACGTCCCAGCAGATGACTTAACAGATCCAGCTCCAGCAACATCATTTTCACACTTAGATGCTACAACAGTATTATCAAGACAAATTGCTGAAATAGGAATTTATCCCGCAGTAGACCCTCTGGATTCTACTTCTAGAATTTTAGATCCAAGAATTGTCGGTGAAGAACATTATAGAGTGGCTAGAGATGTACAAAAAATTTTACAAGCCTATAAATCTTTGCAAGATATTATCGCCATACTTGGAATGGATGAACTTTCTGAAGAGGATAAACTTACTGTTGCTAGAGCAAGGAAAATACAAAGATTTCTTTCACAACCATTCTTTGTTGCCGAAGTATTTACAGGCTCTCCAGGAAAACTGGTAGACTTAGATGACACAATTAAAGGATTCGATGCTATATGCAAAGGAGAATACGATCATTTACCGGAAGCTGCCTTTTATATGGTCGGGGGCATTGAAGAAGTTATAGAGAAAGCAGAAAAGTTATCTAAAGACAAAAAATAATGTCAGATAAATTTACAGTAGAAATAATCACTCCAGACCAATCAATTTTAAAATCAGAAGCAAGAGAAGCAACTATCCCTTCTTATGAAGGACAAATGGGTATTCTAAAAGATCATATTCCTCTAATAACTTTTTTAAGACCAGGACTAATATTGATTAAAAATGAGGGGGAAAGGAAATATTATCTAGAAGAAGGGACAGTAGAATTTTCAAATAATAATCTCTTAATTTTAACATCAACTGTACAAGATTTAAAAAGTTTCGATCAGAACAGTATTAATAATCTATTAGAGCAAGCAGAGAAAAAATTAAAAGATAGCAATTCAACAGATAAAGAAAAGTATATTGTATCGTATAAAATAGATACACTGAAAGAAATTAGCCAATAACTAAATTAATCTCTTTTAGGAGATTTAAATATAAATTTTTTTTAAAATTAACGATTACTTCTGGTAATTTTTTAGTTTCCATCCATTTCCATTCTATAAACTCTGGATTTTTCGTATTTATATTTATTTCACTATCGTTTCCTAAATATTTAACGATAAACCACTTTTGTTTTTGGCCTCTAAATTTGCCTTTCCATATAATTCCAACTAAATTTCTTGGAAGCTCGTATTCATACATATGCTTTATTACTTTAAGGACTTTAATATTTCTAATACTTGTTTCCTCAATCAATTCTCTTTTCATTGCAGTAATAAAATCTTCTCCTTCATCAACTCCACCTTGTGGCATTTGCCACTTATCCCCGGGGTTATCTATTCTTTTGCCAACAAATACCTGGTTATTATTATTTAGAACTACTATCCCTACCCCAGTCCGCATAGGGAGTTTCTGTTTATCCATAGTTTAAGAGTTGAATAGTTTTATTGCGTAATTAAGCTGATTATCTTTTTCTGTATTAATTTTAAAGTCATCACCAACTTCTTCAACTAAAATATCAGGTGTTACACCTACTTCTGAAATAGATTTGCCAGACGGTAGATAATATTTAGAAATAGTTAATCTCATACCACCTCCATTTTTTAAAGGTATTATTGATTGCACCGAACCTTTTCCGTAAGAATTTTCGCCAAGGATGATTGCTCTTTTATGATCTTTTAAGGCGCCAGCAAAAATTTCAGATGCAGACGCAGAACCATTGTTAATTAAAACTACTATAGGTTTATCTTTGGCCTCATCTCCCCTTTTAGCGAAAAATTTTCTTGTTTCTGAAATATTCCGTCCCTTAGTTGATACTATTTCTCCATCATCTAAAAAAAAATCAGTTATATTTATAGCTTGAGTAAGTAAACCCCCTGGATTATTTCTCAGATCAATTATGTAACTTTTAATTGTTTTATTTTTTTCAAATTCTTTTATTGATTTTAAAAACTGGTTGTCGCTATTATCGTTAAATGATTTAAGCCTTATATAGCCAATATTTTTTTTTTTACTAATTACTTTAGAACTTACAGACTGAACTTCAATTATTTTTCTCATAATTTTAAAGTCCAATGGTTTTTTTACATTTTTCCTTCTTATCGTAAGGTCAATTGATGTCCCAACAGGCCCCCTCATTAATTTTACTGCTTCCATCAAAGATTTTCCTTGTACTTGTTCTTTGCCAATTTTAACTATGTAATCACCTGCTTTGATGCCAGCTTTTTCTGCAGGGGTGTCGTCTATTGGCGAAATTACTTTTACTACCCCAGCCTCCATCCCAATTTCAATTCCCAACCCACCAAATTCTCCTCTAGTATCTGTTTGCATTTCTTTAAATAACTCAGGGCTCATGTAGGCAGAGTAAGGATCTAGTGATTGCAAAACACCATTAATTGCAGAGTCCATAATTTCTACTTGATCAACGTCATCCACGTAGTCTTTCTTTATATTTTCTAACACCTCTCCAAAAAGTTCGATTTTTTCATAAAGGTCATTCTTTGAAAAAACAGAGGTACTTATAAAGTTTAAAATTAATATTGATAAAATTAGAATTTTTTTCATATCATAGCTTTTTCTTTTGGAATTTCTTCGGACCACATTTTTTCTAAATCGTAAAATTCTCTTTTTTCTGGATGAAATATATGCACAATTATGTCATGTGCATCAACTAACTTCCAATCATTACTATCTCTTCCTTCAATACGACAGTTATCTACTCCAAGTTTTTTTAATTCAGTTACAAGAATTTCTGAAAGAGACTGGAGATGTCTAGATGACGTTCCTGAAGCGATAATCATATAGTCTGCGATATATGATTTATTCTTTAAATTTATAGAAGTCACACTTCGAGCCTTATTATCATCAAGAATTTTTTCAATACTATTTTTAATCTCAGCTATTTCCATTAATAGTTTATTTGTGTTTGTTTTCTAATTTTTGTTGAGGAGATTATTATAGGTTTATTGTTTATAAAAATAATTTTATTTTTCAAATATTTAGCCACTTTTGATTTCTTACTCTTTCTATCATATCCTTTTCGAGAAAAAACAATTAATTTTGTTAATTTAACTATTTTTTTCCAGCTTTTCCACTTGTGAAATTTAATTAAATTATCAGCTCCAATGATAAAATAGATATTCTTAAGTTTCTTTTTGTTAATTAGATAATTAATTATATTTATAGTTCTTGATGATTGCACCACTTCATCTAAGTGGATAACTCGAATTTTTTTTATACCCTTAACTATTTTTTTTGCTTTAACTATTCTTTGCGAAAGAGAATAAAAAGGCTTAATTTTGAAAGGATTTTTTTTTGCCACAATCCACAAAACTTTATCTAACTTAATTTTATTAATTGCAATTTTAGAAATTTTTAAATGACCTTTATGAGCAGGATCAAAGCTGCCACCTAATAATCCAATACATTTATTTAGAGGTTTTAACATTAACTAAGGTCTAATAATTCCTTTTCCAGAAACTAAATATTTATAAGATGTTAATTGATTTATTCCAACCGGTCCTCTTGGTGGGAGTTTATTGGTTGATATTCCAATTTCTCCTCCGAAACCAAATTCCCCTCCATCTGCAAATTGCGTAGATACATTATGCATTGCAATTGAACTGTTTACTCCGTTTAAAAAAATTTGCGCATTTTTTTTATTATTTGTAATTATGCTATCAGTGTGCATCGTCCCATATTTTAAAATATGATCAACACCTTCCCGCACGTCTTTTACAGTTTTTATTGATATTATCGAGTCTAAATATTCTGTTCTCCAATCTTTTTCTTTAGCTTTCTTGAGTCTACCATTAAATAATTTATTAATTCTATTATCCACTCTTACTTCGCAACCTGAATTGATTAGAGAATTAATTATTTCTTTTGCATGTGAATTTACTGCTTTTTCTTCAATTAAAAGTGTTTCAACTGAACCACAGATGCTTGTTCTTCTCATTTTTGCATTAATGACCAGCTTTTTTGCCATGTTAATATTGGCAGTTTTATCTACAAAAATATGACACAAACCCTCAAGGTGACCAATAACGTGTACATTTGAAAATTTTTGAACTTTAGCCACTAATCCTTTCCCACCTCTTGGGACAATAACATCAATATAAGCACTCATTTTAGATAATAAACTGTCTACTATTTTTCTATTTTTATTTTCTATAAATTGAACACAATTCTTATTAATATTATTTTCCGTTAAAGAGTCCCTAAAAAGATTTGCCAGAAGTTTATTTGAATTAAAAGCTTCAGACCCACCTCTTAAAATTGAACAGTTACCTGATTTTAAACACAAAGACGCAACATCAGCAGTTACATTTGGCCTACTTTCGTAAATTACCCCAATTACTCCAATTGGAGTAGAGATTTTCTTGATCATTAATTTATTTGGTCTTTGCCATTTTTCAAGAACACGACCGATAGGATCTTTAAACTTTGTAATTTCACTTATAGAATATCTTATACTTTCAATACGTTTCTCATTAAGGATTAATCTATCAACAAGATGTTTTCTTTTTGCATTTTTAACATCTTTTAGATTGTCCTTAATAATTCTTTTTTTATTTTTAAGTAAAGACTTGTTATAATTTTCTAAAACTTTTTTAATTTTGTTATGGTTAACAGACTTTAAATCTTCAAAAGCTTTTTTTGCCTTTTTTCCAATTGTTTCTAAATAGCTCATTTATAATAATACCATATCATCTTTATGAATAATTTCAGTTTTACTAAGGTAT
>MDTG01122653.1_pt1 | contig 14151 bp, 14 predicted proteins | sample 811421 | NCBI WGS metagenome assembly MDTG01 (sample SAMN05326645, study PRJNA326480) | marine metagenome | isolation source: seawater | place: Pacific Ocean: South East | collected 2011 | reverse complement strand
TATTTAATTTTGTAAAGTAATTTTTCATTAAGATTTATTTTTTTCTTTTTTTTAATAATCTTTTCTATTAATATTTTTATTATTTTTTATATTTTCAATACTTTTATTGAAATATGATTGATATTAAAAACCGTCTAATTGACATAAAATTTTGTCACAATACTAAATTTGAAAGAAATGAAATTGAAGAGATTTTTATTAACAATTACGCTTTTATTTATATCTTTTTATCAAAACGGTTTTTCTAATCCTATAGAAATTCAATATTGGCATGGTCACACAGGAAAATTAGAAAATATTATTAATCAAATTGCACAAAAATGGAACTCAAGTCAAAGGAACTCAATACTAATACCAACAAGTAAAGGGACTTATGAGGATATTCTTGCTACAACTATAGCTGCCTACAAAGCTGACAAACATCCCCATTTAGTTCAAGTTTATGATGCTGGAGCTTCTATTATGATTTCACAGGTTAAAAACGGCGTTGTCTTACCATATGAAGATATGGCTAAAAAATACTCTATGAATTTCAATAAGGAAGACTATGTTCCTAGAATTCGGAATTTTTATGCTGACGTAAATGGAAAGATGATAGGTGTACCTTTTAATAGTTCTACTTGCCTAATGTATGCTAATATGGAAATTCTTGAACAAGTTGGTGTTAATACGGTTCCAAAAACATATGAAGATTTTGAGTTAGTTGCACAAAAAATCAAAGATGAAGGTTTTATTCCTTTATTACAAAGCCACAGTCCTTGGATTTGGGTTGAAAATTTTTTTTCTAGGCATAACCTGCTAATGACTAACAACAATAATGGATATGAAGATTATCCTACAAAAACTTTTTTTTCTAACACATCAGAATTTATTTTTCATTGGAAAAAAGTGAAAGAATGGAAAGATAAGGGATGGTATAAATATTTAGGTAGATCATGGGCTGATAATCAAGCTCCTTTTATTTCAGGCGAAGCAGCTTTTTGGTTAGGTTCAGCATCATCTTTTAGCGAAATGAAAAATATAGTTCCGAATTTTACAGTGAATCACATTCCATATTGGAAAAGTATAACAAATGGAATTGAATATCCAACTTTTATTGGTGGAGCTGCAAATTGGATTTTATCGGGAAAGAGTAACGAAGAATATGAGGAACTTATGAAAATAATCGATTTTATGAATTCTGCAGAATTACAATTATTTTATCATAATTTATCTGGTTATGCTGCGACAACATATTCAGCTATAGAATTAGCTGAGAATATAGGATTTTATCAGCTATCCCCATTTCATAAGGCAGTAGGAGAACAGTTAAATTTAAAAAACTCCACAATTCCAGGTGGATACAGAGCTGGAAATTGGCCTCAAATAAGGGAGTTAATATATGAAAACGTTCATAACATGCTCAATGACAAGATTTCAGTTAAAGAAGGATGGAAAAAAACTGATGATGGTGCATCAAAATTGTTAAAACAATTTATGAAAACACAAAATTAAGCAATCAAGTTTTGAAAAATATAAGTTAAAATATTATTATGAAAAAAGTCGTTTTTAAAAAAAGATTTACTCCTTTCTTATTTTTAGCTCCTCAGATGATTATAATAATCATCTTTTTATATATCCCTATTCTAAAAACTTTTAGGGATGCATTTACTACTCAGGATGCTTTTGGTTTTAGTGCCAAATTTTCAGGATTGGATAACTTTTTTTATGTACTTACAGATCTTAATTATTGGGTCTCTTTTAAGTTTACAATTATCTATATATTTTTTATTACTTTAATAACAGTATCTATAGGCTTAATACTTGCAGTTAAAGCAAATAATGTAATACATGGCAGAAAGACATATAAAACTTTTCTAATTTGGCCTTATGCTGTAGCACCAGCCATTGTAGGAGTAACGGCACAATTTTTTTTTAGTGCTAAACTTGGTCCTATATATAATTTATTTAATTCAATTTGGGGTTTTAATTGGATGAATAATACCATTGACTCATATATCTATTTAATAATTGTTGGTTCATGGAAACAAATAAGTGCAAATTTTATTTTTTTTCTAGCTGGGTTGCAAAATATACCAAAATCTATAATTGAAGCATCTACATTAGATTGTAAAAGTAAATTCAAAAGATTTTGGACCATTAGTTTTCCTCTTTTGATGCCAACTACCTTTTTTCTAATTATAATTAACATTACTTATTCATTTTTTGATACTTTAGGCATTATTGATACTACTACTCTTGGGGCACCGGCAGGACAAACGAAAACACTTGTTTATAAAGCATACATTGACGGGTATAAAGGTCTTGATTTGGGAAGTGCAGGAGTTCAGTCCATTTTAATGTTATTGATTGTTTTAGTTATAACTATTTTGCAATTTAAATATATTGAAAGAAAAATTTATTATAATAGATGAAAAAGAGCAGTTTTAATTTTTTTGAAATATTTAGTCATGTTGTTTTAATAATAGGGGTTTTACTCATGATAACTCCTATTTGGATTATATTTGCAAGTTCAACACATCCAAACGTTATAATTATTTCTGAAGGTTTAAAGGTTTTTCCAGCTGATCAATTTTTTGAAAATTACTCTAATGTATTTAGTAAAAGGGGAGGATTTACTGGCGAAATTTCTACACTCAAAATGTTGATTAACAGTTTTATAATGGCCTTTGGAATTGCAATTTTGAAGATTGTTATATCGTCAATGTCAGCTTATGCACTTGTATATTTTGAATTTAAGTTTGCTGTTTTTTTGTTTTGGCTAATATTTGTAACATTGTTAGTTCCACTTGAAGTGAGAATAATGCCTAGTTATTATGTACTTTCTTTTTTTAATTTAACAAATACTTATACTGGCTTGATTTTACCTTTAATAGCATCTGCTACTGCTACTTTCTTTTTTAGACAATTTTATAAGTCTATACCGGATGAAATCTTAGAGGCTGCTAAGTTAGATGGTGCAAGTAGTTTTCAGTTCTTTTTTGATTTTATTATTCCTCTTTCTAAGACCATGATAGCTGCTTTATTTATTTTCTTGTTTGTGTATGGATATAGTCAGTATTTGTGGCCTTTAATTATGACATCAGATGAGAAATATTGGACAATAGTAATGGGTATGAAAATGATTTTTTCTGAAAGTTTTGAAGGAAGTAATGCATTTAAAGTTTCTGAACGTTTTGCCTATATTGTTATTTCTATAATTCCGCCAATAATAATAGTAATTTTCTTTCAAAAATGGTTTATTCAAGGAATAATAAATTCGGAAAAATAAATGACTTTTCTAACTTTAGAAAATATATCAAAGATCTATCCAAATGGACAACTGGCAGTAGAAAATTTTACTCTAGAAGTTTTTGAAGGAGAGCTGGTAGTTTTCGTTGGGCCTAGTGGATGTGGAAAATCAACTTTACTGAGAATGATTGCGGGATTAGAGGAAATAAATTCTGGAAATATTAAAATTAAAAATCAAATTATAAATAAAATTGATCCATCTGAAAGGAATATAGCAATGGTTTTTCAAAACTACGCTTTATACCCTCATATGACTGTATTTAAAAACTTGTCTTATGGACTAAAAAATCGAAATTTTTCAAAAAAAGAAATTTTTAAAAAAGTGTCTAAAGTCGCAAATTTATTAAATATCAACAATTTACTTGAAAGAAAACCTTCGCAATTATCTGGTGGTCAAAAGCAAAGAGTGGCAATGGGACGGGCAATTATTAGAGATCCTCAGGTTTTTCTTTTTGATGAACCATTATCAAATTTAGATAGTAAACTTAGAAATCAAGTTAGATTAGAAATAAAGAAATTACAAAAAAGAACCGCAATTACTAGTATTTTTGTAACTCATGATCAAATAGAGGCTATGACGTTGGCGGACAGATTAGTGGTAATTAATGAAGGGAAAATTGAACAAATAGGAACTCCAAATGAAATTTATCGTAAGCCAAAAACTTTGTTTGTAGCCGAATTTATTGGAAATTATCAGATGAATTTCTTTGAAGGAAAGATTTCAAATAATCAATTTATTTGTGAACATTTGGAGGTTAAAACAGAACTTCAAAACCAAGATGAAGTTTTACTTGGTATAAGACCTGAAGATATTTTTTTTAATGTAGAAGGTAATATTAAAGTTAAAATTGAAATTATAGAAGAGTTGGGAGCTAACTCCCTAGTTTATTGTGTTGATGAAAAAGGGAAAAACATAATGTTTATTCATGACACTAGTCATTACTTTGAAACTAATCAAAATATATTATTATCAATTAACAGTAAAAATATTCATTATTTTAAAATGAGCGACAAAAAAAGGCTAAATTGATATTTGTTGATACAATAGATAATTTCAAGAAAAAATCATAGAACTCAAATAAATTAAAATAAAACACTTTTTCTTTTATTTAATACTTGGTAAATATATTAACAAAATAAATTAAAATCTAATCACTATCTCTGCTGTCATAAATAAGAGTTGGCAAAGGTGGTGGAGGTGCATTAACATCAAGCCCATGAAGCTCTTTGGCTAGTGCTGCAAAATCATCAGGCAAATTGGACATTATTTTTCCCCAACCTTCAACAGGGTTTTCTCCTTCAAAGGTTAAAATTACAAAATCACCGTTAGGTGTTTCTTGAAGGAATGATCTTTCGTGAACACCAGCATCTTCCCTAATTTTGTCTGTTTCTTTTTTATTATCACCTGTCATATTTTTGAGGATTAAGTCCTTCCATTTTTCTTTTTTTCCGGGAAGAATAGGTATAGCCATTGCAAGAATAGACATTATTTTCTCCTAATTTATATAAATTCTAATTAATTGAATACAGTATAATACCTAAATATTTATATTGTAAACAAAAAGTAAGTTAAAAATTTTTTTAACAATTATTATTGTAAGAGATTAGTTTTATTAAAAACTATGACAATTTATAATTTTTAAATTATTAAATTTATTTCATAAATTATACTTAATTAAAGATGATTGTTTTTTATAAATTACAATTTACAAACAGGACATTTTTAATGTATTTAATTTTAAATTAAAAGATTCTATTTTGTTAATTTTACAATTATTAATACTTTTGAGGAAAAACCATGAAAAAAATTTTTTTAATTTTTATATCTTTGACTCTTTTTTATAATTTATCCTTTTCTAAAGAAATTACACAATTAGAAAAACAAGAAATCATATCAAAAGGAAGTATGTTTGGATTGAAAAGATCTGTGTCATATGTCGATTTTTTTGTTTCTTATAATGGAAAGCTTTATTTTTGTAATAGTAAATTTGTAAGAAGGTATAATCTTAAAAAATCTCAGAATGTAACAAAATGTTTTGATGGTAAATAAAAATCTTACCTCACTATCTTACAGTTTAATCTAATTTTTTTTGGGAATAACTAGTTCTGAAATTACGCCACTATCTTTTTTTAATTTTCTCCAATTTCTTTCATTAAATTTTAAAATTGCTAAACTTGCTGTTGGAAATTTTTTCTCCAAAGCTATTACTTTTTTTTTATTTATTTCTTTATTTAAAAAATAATTAACAGAAAGATGCATTGCAGGGTTATGTCCAATAATCATAATTTTATTAAAATTATCAGAAAATTTATGAATAATTTTAATTAATTTAAGAAAATCAAAAGTGTACAGCTCGTCAGATAAATTTATAATACTTTTCTCAATTGAAGGTTTAATAATTTCTAATGTCTCAATTGTCCTTTTTGAACTAGAACAAGTGATGAAGTCTATTTGATTTTTATTTTTTTTTAAAAAGCTTTTGATTTTTTTTGCTCTTGCAATTCCAGTTCTCGAAAGACTTCTATCAAAATCTTTAATGTCTATATTTTTTTTAATATGCGACCAATCTGATTTAGCATGTCTAAGGAAGTAGATATATTTCATTTTGTTTACTCTTAAGATAATACTGTATATTGATATATAGTTTATTTATGAAAATTTTTTTCATGCAAATTTAATTGTTATAATAAAAATTAGTAAATTTATATACAATCTTTTTTAAGAAAAATATTTTCAAATTAAATTAATTTTATTCTAAACAAATTCTTTTTATGACGTTTAAAATTATGAGGGACTAGGATAGCAACAGAATTTTTCTCTCATAAATGAGGCTCTGATTAATACAGGCAAATATCAGAGCCTCATAATTTCTATGTTATTATCTTGTGGAAAACTCTGTGGGTAATAAAAAAAATAAAATCTATAACATTTTTAAATAAATAAGAGAATAAATATCATGTAGTATTTTTTATTGCGTAAGTTATTGATTTTTATGAATAAAAATATTAAAAATAAAATGAATGTTTTATTAAAATTCCAGAATTTTAGAAAATAAATTAATATTATAGTAGTGGAAAACTATAATTAGGTTAAAATAAATTATAGAAATAATCTGATTCATTATTAGTTAACATTAAATCAAATTAAAATCTATACAAAATTTGAAATTTGAAAAAAAAAATTATTTTTGATATTTAAAAATTATATTTTGGTGATTTTAAATTTAATTAAAGAGATTAATTTTGTAAGGAAAGTTTCAAAGATATTGATAGATTATGATAAGTTTTATTAAATTAAACTAAAGTAATTAAAATTTTATTTCACATATGTGACAATCAATCGCATTTTTAATTTATATTCATTACGGTTAATTTCTTTTTATGACAAAAAAGTTTTTTACACTTCCAGAGGCTGCAAGGTATCTCTTCCCCTATAAAGGCGGTAGAGGTAATGTGCAAGCTTTAAGAAGACTAGTTGAAGCTAAACAAATAAAAGTTGTTTACAATGGTCAAAAAGAACTTATCTCTAAAGAGACATTAATATCTTTAGGTGTTTCTTTCGAAAAGGACATTTAACAAAATTTAAATTATGTACTGATTTGTTATTTTTGCAATACAGTAATGATAAATTATAGGAAGTAATTTTCTTTAATCGTGCTATTTGTAGTTTATATTTTCCCAAACTGGCGTTCTAAGAAACGCCTTTTTTTTTTTATTATTATGTGTCATAGATTCAATGCGATTAAATGAAATAGATTAAAAAATGAAAACATTTATAATTATTGCCTTTTATTTTCTCACCACAACTTCAATACTTTCAAAAAGTATAAATTGGGAGGAACAAGAAGTAGAATTTTGTCATTTTCTAATTTCTGGTTTATATGGTGAAATTATTGAAATAGATAAGAAAGAAACTGTAAAAACAATAAATAATATAACTACCAGAAACTTAGATATAGTTTTTATAAATAAATGGGACAACGGAAAACCAACTATACATAAATTCAGATACTCCACTAATCCTTATAAATCAAAAAACTTTAAACATAATGATGAAATGTATTGTTGGTCAGGTTTTGTTGAATAAGCAAGAAAATTAAGTTTATTTATTTTAATAATTAAGGTTTCATTTTTAAAAAAATTAGAAAAAAAATTTAATTTGTTTGTATAAAAAATTTAAATTTTTTATTTTTATGACGTTAATTTAATTACGAGGTTAAATCGAAGCAGTAAATGCATGTGGAGCTCCCGGAAAATTTATTTTTTCGGGTGCATCCCTCTAAAAATATAAAATATTTAACTCGTTTGACATAAATCGATTTATATACTACTTCACTAGCTATTTTTATAAACCTTGGGTTATTAATGACTTCTTTACGGGAATATTATCTAGAATGGACTTCAAACATTCGTGGAGATATCTTATCAGGCCTTGTTGTCGCTTTGGCTTTGATACCGGAGGCTATTGCTTTTTCCATCATTGCAGGAGTTGATCCAAAAGTTGGACTATATGCATCTTTTTCAATAGCTGTTCTTGTTTCTATTACAGGCGGAAGACCAGGTATGATATCTGCTGCTACAGCTGCTACTGCAGTGTTAATGGTTTCATTGGTAAAGGACTACGGTTTGCAATATTTACTTGCTGCAACTATTCTTGCTGGTATTTTTCAAATAATTGCTGGTTTGATGAAAGTAGGAAATTTAATGAAGTTTGTTTCAAGGTCAGTAATTACTGGTTTTGTTAATGCACTTGCTATATTGATATTTGTAGCTCAGCTACCTGAGTTAAATCCCTGGATTGTTCCTCCTTTGACTTTTTTTATGGTAGCTTTAGGTTTATTAATTATTTACATTTTCCCTTATATTACAAAATTAATTCCATCTCCATTAGTAAATATTTTGATTTTATCATTTATAGCTTATTATTTTGAACTAGACCTTAGAAAAGTTGGTGATATGGGAAAACTACCAGATACTTTACCAATTTTTTTGTTACCAGATATTCCAGTTAATTTCGAAACCTTAAAAATAATTTTTCCTTTTTCTATTGCAGTTGCCACTGTGGGACTATTAGAAAGTTTATTAACTCAACAGATTGTTGATGATTTAACAGATAAAAAAACTAACAGGAATCAAGAGTGCATAGGTCAGGGTGTTGCTAACACTGCAACAGGTTTTATTGGAGGTATGGCAGGTTGTGCTATGATAGGGCAATCTGTAATTAACGTTAAATCTGGAGGTAGGGGAAGGTTATCAACTTTTGTAGCAGGAATTTTTTTATTAATTTTAGTCGTTGTTTTAGGTGATCTTGTTGCCCAAATACCTATGGCAGCTTTAGTAGCTATAATGATTATGGTTTCAGTGGGTACTTTTTCTTGGTCTTCAATAAAAGGTTTAAGAAAACATCCTAAATCAGCATCTATTGTGATGCTTTCAACCGTTTTTTTTGTAATTTATACTCATAACTTAGCTATAGGAGTTTTAATTGGTGTACTGTTATCAGGGATTTTTTTCGCTTGGAAAATATCTAAATTGTTTAATGTTTCTTACAAAGTTTCTGATGATGGAAGGAACAAAACTTATTTTGTTAAGGGACAATTATTTTTTGCATCAACAGAGGATTTTATGGCTAGCTTTGATTTTAAGGACGCAGTAGAAACTGTTACTATTGACTTAACTAATGCACATATTTGGGATCTTTCTTCGATAAATGCATTAGATTTAGCAGTGATAAGGTTGAGAAGAGAAGGATCAGAAGTTAAAATAGTTGGATTAAATAAGGCATCTGAAACTTTAATAGAAAAGCTTGCTATACATGATAAAGGCAAAGATAATGATAAATTTTTTAATCATTGAAAGTAGATTATGAATAAACAAACAATTATTTCATTTATTGACGACTCAAAATATTGTGACATAGTTTGTGAGTATTCTGCTCTTTTAGCAAAGAATTCTAATTCAAAAATAAAACTCTATCATATCATCAAAAAAGAAAAAAAACTTTCAAAAACAGATTTGAGTGGTTCAATTAATTTAGGTGCCAAGACAAAATTATTGGAAAGTTTAGTAAAATATGAATCCTCAATTGCTAAAATTGCAAATGAGAAAGGTTGGAAAGTTTTAGAAAATGCTAAAAAGAAAATTTTAGAGAGTGGAAATTTTAATGTTGAAATTAGGTTAAGAACTGGAGAGATAACGCAAGCACTTAAAGAAAAAGAGCATGATGGAGATATCATTGTAATAGGAAAAAGAGGAGAAATTAAACAGAATATAGATAAAAAGTTAGGAACAAATTTTGAAAGTATTGTGAGGTCATGCAAGAAACCAATATTTGTTGCCAATAGAAGTTTTGGTAATATCAAAAACATATTAATTGCTTTTGACGGTAGTAAACCAACTCTTAAGTTAATTGATTTTTTTCAAAACCAAGATTTTTTTTCAAATTGTAAGATTTCATTGATTTATATTAATGATGGTAAAAAGAAAAATATTTTTGATTTTCATAAGCAATCTCAATTGAATAAGCTTAATAATTTAGACATCCAATTACAAGAATTCAATGGACAACCAAGAGTGATTTTGGCTGATTTAGTTAAAAGTAAAAAGTTTGATCTATTGGCTATTGGAGCTTACGGACATTCCAAAGTGAGATCATTAATCCTGGGATCCACAACATCTGAGTTGATTAAAAATAATCGAATACCTTTTCTTTTGATGCGTTAATTTTTTAACATGAACTAAAAATTTAGTTTAGTTTAACTAAATTTAATTTACAGAGGTCTTTGTTTATTTGGCATTCTTTTTTTTTTAATTTGTTTTATATTAAGGGATATTAACTTTAATTACAAAGCAGTAACTATGTATTAAAATTTAGTGGGTAATAATTATTATGATTAAAAATATAGCTAAAAATTTTCTATTCTTAGAAAAATTTAATTATGTTTTTTTTCTAATATTTTTTTTTACAGCCTTCTTCTCTGTTTACAAATTAAATGAACTTAACAATTCACACTTAGTAATTAATGAAAGTTTTAATGGAACACCAGTTATTATAGACAAACCAAGAGGTGAAATAAAAGGAATTGTTTTTATTTCTCATGGTTTCGCCGGATCAAAAACATTCATGAAGGCTATTTCACTTGCAGTTGTTGAGTCAAATTATTTATCAATTAGGTTCGATTATTTAGGACATGGAAAAAATAAAAAACATTATACCGGAGATGTCTTTGATGAAAATGACGCTACCATGAATTTTATAAATCAAACTAACGAAATTATTAAGCATTATTCAAGTGAATTTGTAAAAATGCCAATTTTCATTGTAGGTCATTCTATGGCTTCTGATATAATTTTTAAGGTTGCCTCAAAAAACCCCCAAATTGAAGGAAGTGTAGGGATATCAAACTATACAAATGTTATTAAAAAAAATAAACCTCTAAATGTATTGATATTAAACGGACAGTTTGAGCCTTTTTTAAGAAAACATTCATTAAAGTCATTAACTAAATTAGGTATTTCAAAACCTATTGAAGGTATAACTTACGGAGATTGGGAAGATGGATCAGCAAGAAAAGTTGAGGTTGTCGATAAAACAGGCCACGTAAGTATTCTCTATTCAAAAAATACTCAAAAATATATTGTTGATTGGTTAAATAACATTAATGGTTCAAAAGGGAAACCAACATTAAATTCATTTGGCTTTTGGGTTTTAATTTTGATTGTTTCATTACTTTTGTCTTTTGTTTTTTCAAGACATTTTATTCCTAAAAAAAAAATTACTAAAATATATTTTAATTCAAGGTTTTTAATTATTTCATTTATTATTGGAATAATTATACCTCCTTTTATTCTATATTTTTTTAAATTAAAAATTTCCTCTTTTACTGCTCATAATCATTTGATAAATCATTTATTGATTTTCAACATCATTATATATTTAATTAATTGTAATGTTATAATAAGGAATATTAAACTTTGGAAAGATAATTTTAGTTTTTTATTTTTTACATATATAGTTACCTGCTTTATTTTAATTTTTGGTACTATCATAGATACCTTTATAAGTTCATTCTTTCCAACTAACGAAAGATTGAAATTATTTGTTTTTTTAACTTTGACAACAATTCCGTTATGCAGTTTTGTTTATTTTTTATCTACTTCGAAATTTTTCTCATTTTTTTATTCATTTTTTTTAAAGTTTTCTTTAATTTTTTCTTTGATGATTTCTAACTTATTACTTTTTGATACCGCATTTTTATTATCTTATGCTCTAATACTATTAATATTTTTTTTTATTACCTTTGGTTATTTAGGAAGTTACTTCAATAAAAAATATAGCAATTTCTTATCTATTGGAATAGCTAATGGACTGTTTTTATCTATACTTCTAAGCTCAGCTATACCATTATATATACCATAAAGAATTAAAGGAATTTATAATTTTTTATTTAATTTTATCAATGCTCCGTTTATTCCATCTGTCAGTATCCATATCTCACCATTGGGTGATTGCTTTACATCTCTAACCCTTGCTCCAATGAAAACTCTCTCAATTTCTTTTATGGGTTCCTGAAGGTTAATAATTATGAGGCTTTCCCCTTTTAGAGTTGCTAGAACAGCTTTATTTTTCCAACCACTAAATTGATTTCCTTGATATATGATGAAACTTGATGGAGCAATTGAAGGTGTCCAGGAGATTACAGGAGGTAAAAAAAGTTTATTTGATTTATGTTTAGGAATTAATCTACCATCATAATGATTTCCTTCAGAAACTCTTGGCCAACCGTAATTTTTACCTTTTTTTATAAGGTTAAATTCATCACCATGTTTAGGTCCCATTTCACTTACCCATAAATTACCATTTTTATCAAATGCTATTCCTAAAATATTTCTATGACCTAAAGTCCAAATATTTCTAGCATATTTATATTCAAAAGGATTATCTTTAGGTGTAGTTCCATCTATATTAATTCGAATTATTTTCCCTAAAGAATTTTTAAGATTTTGAACCAATTCGGATTTTCTTCTATCACCTGAAGTTATAAAAATTTTATCTCTGTGAACTGAGTTTGATGGTGGAATGACTATTTTTTGAGAAAAATGTCCCAATCCTTCAACACGAGGAAATTGTTTCCAAATACATTTTATTTCAGTTAAAATTGGACTAGGAGAAAAAAGTAACTTTGCAGAATATAGAGATGATCCTCTTGTTTTTCCACCATCTGAAGACTCAACGATTGAAAAAAATATTTTAGAATTATTTTTGAAATCTAAATCGATTGCAATGTCACCAAGTCCTCCTTGTCCTCCATAAAATGTTTTTGGTACATTTTGTATTTTTATTTTTTTCCCATTTGTTCCTAAAAGCCACAAATTTCCTTCCATAGTTGTAACTAAAATTTTTTTTGTATCGAGAAATATCATTGACCATGGTTTGTTAAATTTTGAAACTTCTTTACCTGTAATTGTATAATTTTTATTGCTGTAATATGAAAAATCATTACCAAAAGCATAAAAGGAGAAGAAAAACAATATTATGGAAATGATATATTTTAACAATTTTTACCTTACATTATTTTAAATTATGAATTTAAATTTCTTAATTACATCACTAAAAGGATTCTTTTTTAACAATGATTATTTTTTATATTTGATGTCTGTATATTATGATTCTAATTTATAAAAATTAAAAACCCAAAAACTTTTTTTACTAATTAAAACTTTTTTATTAAAAAAGCAAAATTTTAATACTATTACATATAACCTTAATGAATTAAATCATATATTATTAAAAAAAGTGAAAAATTTATTATCTTTTAAAATCTTAACAATTAGAATAACCAAATCACAGGAATTATATTTTAAATTTAGTTCAAATTATAATGTTTGGAGATTTTAATGAAAATCGAATATTTAGGTAAAGATAATTGCATTAAAGAAACAAACCTCTTTAATAAAAAAATCGAAAACATGATGAAAAATACAAAGCCGACAGAAAAGGTATCTGTTAGTAAAACAAGAAAAATCCGAGATATGGGTAAAGGAATTTTTCCTTTTCAATCTGAAAATTTAAACAATAAAGAAGTTACTTTTTCGATAAATGAAAAAAATGTTAAAATAAGAGTAACCAGTAATTTTAAGTCTGATAATCTTTATCTTTTTATTCATGGTGGCGGTTGGACATTTGGAAGACCAAAATATGAAGACATGTGGTGCGACTTTATTTCAAAGAAAGTAAAATGTGATGTTGGAGCTATTGAATATAGACTTGCACCTGAGTATCCTTGGCCAAGTTGTCATGATGATTGTTTATTAGCCTGTTTATGGTCTCTTGAACAAAAATATAAGAAAATTGTAATTGGTGGAGAGAGTGCAGGTGCTCATCTAGCCTCAGGTGTATTATTGAGTCTAGAGAAAGTTAATTTACTTCAAAAAATAAAAGGAGCGATATTTACATATGGGCTCTTTGATTTGAGGATGACGCCATCAGCTTCAAATTGGGGTGCAAAAAGACTTATTTTGTCAACTCCTACAATTAAATGGTTTATAAATAATTTGAAAATACCAAAAAAAAACCTCACTAACCCCCTTGTTTCTCCGTTATTATCTGAACTAAAAAATATGCCACCTGCTCTCTTTCAATGTGGTACATTAGATCCTCTTATGGATGATACGGCTTTTATGGCTAGCAGATGGAACATGTCTGGAGCAAAAACTCATTTGATTTGGTATACAAATGGAATTCATGCTTTTGATAAGTTTGATTTGAAGATATCGAAAATTTGCAAACAAAAAACAGTTCTTTTTTTAAAAAAAATTTTCTTTAATTCTTAAATTTGTTTATATTTTGTTTATATAAAG
>MDTG01058541.1_pt1 | contig 14151 bp, 7 predicted proteins | sample 811421 | NCBI WGS metagenome assembly MDTG01 (sample SAMN05326645, study PRJNA326480) | marine metagenome | isolation source: seawater | place: Pacific Ocean: South East | collected 2011 | reverse complement strand
CTTTTCCTGTGTAACCTACATGGTATCCATTTTCATTTAGAGTCTCAGGAAAAGTTTTAAATTTTGATGGGAAATACGGCATGTGATTCCCTCCTTGTTCTAATTGCCAAGAATTTCTACCCGTTAAAACAGAAGCTCTTGATGGTGCACATTTTGCATTAGGTGTATAAGCCTTATTAAACAGCACACCTTCTCTAGCTACACGGTCAAAAGCAGGAGTCTTAATATATTTACTACCATATGCGCCCATATGCCTTACCGTAGCATCATCTGCTACTACTAGAAGCACATTGGGTCTTTCAGTTACAGCATCATTTTTGACCTTACTATTGTCTTTACACCCTATTGCTACAGCCATCAAAAGGCTTAAAAAAATTATTTTTTTGTTTGTTTTCATAATATCTGTACTACAATATTTTAAAATTGAATTTCATTTAAACAATGAAATATTAATTCCTATTAATTATGGAAACGGCATTAATTTAATACTGTTTCACTGCTTCTTTTTCCCAATTTGATAGTTTCTTTTTTAATACTTCTGCTATTTCAATCTTTTTATTAATAAGATTATGTCTCTCAGAAATATCCTCTTTCACATTGAATAATTCGTGCAATCCACTTCGGTATTTGATTAATTTCCAATCATCATTTATTACAGCTGCATATTGATCTTCATAACTTCTGTAAAAAAAGAGATCTCTATTTTCTAGAGTTTTACCTTGAATTAAAGGCAAAATACTTTTACCATTAACCTGCTCCTCATTACATGGTTTTCCACTAGCAATTTCTACTAGAGTAGGATACACATCTATAGTTTGTATTGGCACATCGCAAACATTATTCGCTTTGGCTAGATTAGGATAGTACATGAGAAAAGGAACTCTTGCCCCTCCATCTCCAAGCGTGTTTCCTCCTAACTTACCTCCTTTTAAAGGTACATTTGTAAACCTTCCCCCTTGGTCTGAAATTAATAAGACAATAGTGTTATCTGCTATCCCTTTAACTTCTAATGCTTTTCTTACTCTTCCAACAGATTCATCTGTAGCAGATACCATAGCTGCATATTCTGCATATTGACCTTCTAATCCTTCTTTCTTATATTTTTTTAACCAATCTTTTCGGCCTACAATTGGACTATGCACATTATAATACCAAAAAGACAGTACAAAAGGCTTTTCTTTATCATAATTCTCAATAAAGCTAACTGCCTTATCTGTTAACACATCGGTTAAATAACCCTCATTAGAACCGTACTCTTTAGAAAAATTATTTGTATTGTGTTTGACATTAAAATAGGGTGGGTAATAATTTTTAGGATGTGAAGCATTTGTGACTCCAAACTGCTCATCAAAACCCTGATGGATTGGATAATAGGGCTCATGCCCTAAATGCCATTTTCCTATAAAAATATTATAATAACCAAATGATTTTAATTTTTCTGCATAGGTTACTTCTTCTAATTTTAACCAATTTCTTGAGGGCATTTGAGCTGGATCTTTTGGCCAAAAATTATATTCTTTTTCAGAACCTCCAGATATATGACGAGGCATTTCCATCCTCACAGCTTCTTTTCCAGTAAGTAAACTAGCTCTACTTGGGCTACAAGCAGGAGTAGATACATATGCTCGAGTAAATTCTAATCCTTCTTTTTTTAATTCATTTATATGTGGAGTATGAAAAATAGGATTACGATATCCTACATCTGACCAGCCATAATCATCAACAAACAAAATGACAATGTTTGGCTTTTTTTGAGCTTCACAAGAAAAAGCTGTAAATATCATTAAAAATACGGTACAGATATGTTTCATCATAAATTAGATTAACAATAAAACACCTATAAGTGTTGTATTTACACTTGTAAAGATAAGTATAATTTTATAGTATTAACAACTATGTGTCATAAAAAATATTCTAATAAATGAAACAATTAGATTTTATAAGAAAGAAACAAATACGATCAATAAAATGACTTATTACTTAGAAATAATTTTTGAATAAGAAAAATCACTTCCAGATACTTTTAACACATATAATCCTTTAGATAAATGACTTATTTCTATAGTATTGCTTTCCTGTTTCTTCATTGCTTTTCTAAAAACCAGTCTGCCATTCAAATCATAAGCGGTTACACTTAAATCTTTAGCATGCATTGGCAGAGAAATATTTAGCAATCCATTTGTTGGATTAGGAAAAACAACAAAACGGTTATTTAAATCTATACCTTCTTGATGATTCCCTAATGTTGGATTTTTATCCAACAAAAATAATCCGTCTAATGCAGGTACTGAAACTTGACTACCTGCATCTACTCCATTATTTACAACATTATCATGACCGTTAGTAGCTGTTAATCTTTTAAAACTTCTACCAGGAAATAATTCCGCTAAATTAAATGTATAGCTATTAATGGATGGGTTGGATAATACAACTCCATTCTCAAAAGCTCTTGCCAATGCTTGAACTGTTGGACGTAACTTAAAATCATAAAGATCTACTTTATCATCTCCTTCAATAGTTAACTTAATATCTACAGTGGTTGTACCAATATCTCTAACATAATAGCTTGTTTTGTAACGCTTATCTGTAGAAAAAAAACCTAATATTTCTTGAGCATCATTATCATAAGAAGATCCACCCAATATTTCTATTTTAATAAGACGAGGGGTTTCTTCTGGTAAATCATCTAACTTGGATACTGCTTTTGCTTCAAAACTGAACACAAAATTTCCTGAAGGTACTGTAACATCTTTAAAAGTAACTGTAGCTTCTTTTTCATTTTCTTTTATTGACACTCGTAATCTACTAGTAAACTGACTTATAATACATTTAGATTTTGATGTTGAAGTCATTAAAGTAGCTAAGCCATTTCCTGACCAAAAATCTGGTGTATTCTCAGATAAATCTACATAATCTGCTAACGGAGCACCCAACCAGTGTGGTGTTGCTAAATCTCCGGCAATCAATTCATCTTGTATTACAATATCAGTATCGTTAAATCTTGGATATTCACGCACAAAAGAATTAAATGCTATTCCTAAACATTGTGAAGAAGCTAATACAAATCGTTCTCTTTTTCTATATTCATCTTCTGTTGTGCTCTCTATATCTTTATGAGTTACATAGCTAAATTTTGGGATATTAGAAACTGATGTGAAATAATTAAAAGCATTAATAGATTTTGAAAATTGTTTATATGTATCATTTGTATCACCAAAACCTTCAGACTCTATACCATTTATAGCAGAAGCTGCTCGTTGATTATCAAATCTCCCTCCATCTCCAATAATTAATTTCTCTGTACCCATCTTAGTTCTTAAGGCTTTATAAAACTCTACAACACCTAATTCGTATTTCTCTCTGAGTTCCGGAGAAGCATTATCACCTATACCATCATTATTTTGGTCAACTTCCCTATTATTTCTTTCATCTACATAACGACGCGCAATATCAAACTGTATCCCATCTACTGATTCCAATAAGCCTCCCGCATTGAACCAACCGGATACTTCATCAGAAAACACATCGATACAACGTTTTCCACTGCCATCTACAGGGCCGTCAACGGCGTAATTATACAACCAAACCAGATTGTTGTTATTCCAAGGACCTCCAACAGCATGAGGTGCTAAATACACTCCTGAATTAAATGCTTTTGCAGTTGTACCGTACTGTCCTCTATTTACGGTTATTTGATTCCCATTAATGGCTACCAATTGCACCTGTTCTGCCTGGTTCCACAACCTATTATTCGATCCATCAAGTGGTACTATGACTATATCATCGTCCCTATCAGCGCCTCCATTCCCAAAGTTCATTTTAAAAACGGAAGCGTCGGCTACGGTAAAAGTTGTTTGTAATGCGGTTATGTTTTGTGTCAACGATGTACCAGGATGATACATCCAATGACCAGCTGAATAGAGTGTATTATTATTCATTCTAGGATCTCTTGCTCTCCCATTTAAATGAACCATCACTATTTTTTCTGGATGATTAACAGCAAATTGATTAAACCAACTTGCACTTTTAGCCGTATCAAAAACTGTAAGTTCTTCTACAAAAAGCTTACCAATAAAACCATCTAAATGAACCAAGTTAGCTTCCCAATCTGAATAGTCTGAATAATTCTGTGTCTTTTCTGAAACAAATCTAAATACAAATCCTTTGGGGTAGGTGTCATTCTGAAAAATATCCTTACTGGCTAATTGGGAATAACCGGTATTGATACTCATCAAAAAAATCACTAATATTCTTAATACTTGTAGGTTTTCCATAATGTTTTATATTAGTTAACACCAGTTATTGTTTTTTTATTAAGAAAAGACCGTTAAGACCTGAAACCGTAACGGTTTTCCCAACGTCCTCTCCATTATTTATGCTTTTATCCTGTTGTGGTGAGCCCGTTAATCTTTTAAACCTTTTAGCCTTAAATAATGCATCTAAATTGAACGTATAAGGCTTTAGTGATGGGTTAACCAGTACGACCCCATTTTCAAATTCCCTGGCCAGTGCCAATGGAGCATTTACGAGTTTTATATCTTGAATGGAAACAAGCCCTCCACCTTCAATTTCAATTTCCAAGTCTCCTTTTGGTCCCGATACATCCCTAAAGTAAAAACTACAAGGGACATTTTCAATTGAATTTATATAGTTCATAACGGATGAAGCGGTTTGTTCTGGATTGAGAAGCGCCTTCGTTTTTACTATAATCTGTCTTGGTATTAAATGATTAAATCCAGGTATAGGAGCCACAGCTTTAGAAGAGAATTTTAAATGAAAATCACCAGTACCAAGTGGCACATCCTTTAGGGTTAATTTCATGTTTCTATCCGCCTTATTAACAGTAGATAAAACCATAAGTTTATCATCTTTAATTCTATAAGAGCAATTTTGAGTATCTATTTTGATACTGTCTAACTGAAGAGGCTTTAATAAGTCACTTTTTTCACATAAATCTATAGCATTCCCTATTGGTTTTCCTAACCAGTAAGGAATATTCTCTACTCCTTTTACTAGCTCATCTAAAATCCCTATCCTATTGCCTTTTTCTGGTTCTGTTCTAACAAAGGTGTTAAACGCTACACCAAGACATTGTGCAGTACCTAGAACCATACGCTCGATATCTTTTTTCTCTTTTGGTGAACCTTGTTTTATTTTATTAGTTATATAAGAAAACGAAGGTGTATTTGGGTACTTATTCCAATAATTAAATATACTTAATGGTTTAGCATACTCTTTATAAGCATCTCCCCAATCGCATAGTCCTTCTGCCTCCATACCATTGGCTACACCAACAGCACGCATTCCATAATCTACTCCTCCATCTCCCAAAATCAATTTATTAGGTCCTAAAGCTTTTCTAAGTAGTTTATAAAAATTATAAGTTCCTGTTCCAAAAACATTGTTTCCCTCTATAAAACCTTTATCAAAGTTGCCATCTGCATCAACATCTACATAACGACCTCCTCCTGTTTTTTTGTGTACTTTCCAAGAAGCAATATCAAATTGAATTCCATCTAAGGCAAATAACATACCGTCTTTAGCAAACCATGAACCTATTTCTTCTGCCAAAATATTAGCAGATTGTTTTCCTTCTGAATCAACAGGACATACTGAAGATAAATTGTAGTACCACATTAAATTATTTCTTTCTATATCCCCCCAGGGGCCTTCTACAGCATGTGGTGCTAAATATGTTTTCCCTTTTTTAAATTTTCTTGCCTTAGTTTTATATTGACCTCTAATTACTCGTATTGCTCCTTTATCTTTTGATACCAATTTAACCTGCTCTGCTTCTTCCCATAGTTTATTCCCCTTTTCGTCTAAGGGTACTATAACAATGTCATCATTTTTTTTACCGCCTCTGATACCAAAACCTGTTTTAAATACTGATGTATTTGAGACAGAAATTATAGAGTCTGTAGGACTAATATCACTTTCTAAAAAACAACCCGGATTGTATATCCAGTGTCCAGCAGAATACTTTGAAATACCTTCCCAATTTGGGTCACGAGACCTCCCATTAAAGTGAAGTACTGTTAATTGCTTTGGGTGTTCTAATGCAAAACGATTAACATAATTCACTATTTTTTCTTGTTCTCTATCGGCTAACTCTTCTGCCAATGCTTTTACAAATATTCCTCCTAACCTTCTGTATTCTTTTGCCCATAAATCATAAGACCAATTTACATTATCGGGTATTCTGAAATAGAAAGCTTTAGGAAACTCTTCTCTTAATAAAGTCTTGGAGCTTAATGGTATATCGGCATGTATATTGACTTTAACAATCAGTAACTGAATTAGTACTTTATTCTTTTTAAGAACTGTTTTTAGCTCCTTAATATTTTTATAATCAAAGTAATTCTTAATTAACAACTCATATCCCTGTATCTCTTCCTCTCTAACTTCTCTGTATTCAAAACTTTTTAGAGTATTAAAGTCAAGCAGTCTTTCACTTATTTTTTTATCAGAAACAGATTCAAGCTGATAGTTATTTCCTTTGTTACTTCTTTGAGCTATTGAGTTGTTAGAAAGAAATAAAACTATTAAAAAAAAAAATACCTAATCATGTTTGTAATATTTAAATGGATGAGACAATTGGTACAATCAATCTCATCCATTTATGTGAGTTTTTATTATTAATAGCCTGGATTATTAGGCAATAAGTTGGGGTTTAATGTTGTTTGGTCTAAAGGCAAAGGAAGCCAAATTTTGTTAGCTGACCAATTAGTTTGTAATTGTGGAACAACAGAATTCCATCTTCCTGTATCAGGACTTAAGCCATTAATAGCATCTGTAAATTTATTAAAACGCATTAAATCAAATCTTCTTTGACATTCAAAGGCTAACTCTCTTGAACGTTCCTCAAGCAACTCTTCTACAAAATCTGCTTTCATATACGCCGTATTCAAATCATCTACAGATGTCCCATCTTCTAATGCTCTTGTTCTTACTAAAGAAACTGTATTTCTGGCAGAAGTTTCGTCTCCTGTAAAGTATTGAGCTTCTGCTTGAATTAATAAAATATCTGCAAAACGCAATAAAGGAAGGTTACCTCCTGATGCCCAAAAAGGCAAAGCCTTTTGAGATGGGTCTTTATATCTGAATTTTCCTTGACAATAATTCCCTTGATTTGGGTTATTTAATTTACGAGTTTTAAAATATCTAACGCCATCAATTTCTTCTGAATCTGCATTGTTAGCTATAGACCCCGTAAGGTTATGAGTTCTTCTAAAATCTCCATCAGCATAAATATTATACAACTCGCCTGTTGCTCGCATCCATCCAAATCCACCTCCAACAATTCTTGGATTTCCTTGAGGGATTAAAAGATTAACCCAAATATTCACCTTATTTATCGAAATGTCTTCACTAGCTTCTGCCATAAAAAGACTTTCTTGACGCTGATAAGTACTTGTAGTCTCTCTAAAGAGGTTATCATATTCATCAATTAAAATAAAGCCACTATTGTTAACTACATCTGTAGATATTGTTAGTGCTTTTGCATACATATCATTAGCATCAACCCAACTGAAACTATTTAGTGCAAAACCTAAATCTTCTCCAACATTAAATGTTTTACAACTACCTAAATAAGCGTAAACTTTGGCTAAATATCCTCCAGCGGTCCATTTATTAGCTCTACCTATTTTACTTGCACGATTATTAAGGTTTTCATAAGCAAACGTTAAATCATCTATTATCAATGCATAAACTTCATTTAGAGGTTGTCTTGCCTTTTTAGGATCTGCTTGTGAATCTGTATAAATAGGTATAGCTCCAAACATCTTAGCTAGATACATATGGTATAACCCTCTTAAAAACCGTGCTTCTCCCTTTATTTCAATTCGTCTTTCCTCATCCATATCAATATCTTCGATATGTTCTAGAAGTGTATTAACCCTATTAATACCAGAGTACCAATACAACCAATTAAACTTTATAAATTTATTGATACTAGTAAAAGATGCTAAACCCCAAGGTGCATAATCTGCATTTCCAAATCCAGATTTTGTAACCATTTCATCTGTTCCAGCATTCAGCATAAATAATAAACCTCTACCAAATGTATCATAGTTGCCATCACCATTTACAGAACCATCATTGATAACCGAATAGCATCCATTTATAGCAAGTTCGGCATCTTGCATTGTCTTATAAAAATTCTCTGGGGAAGTGAACGAATAAGGTGCTACTTCTAAAACATCTTCACTACAACTAAAAACTGTTGCTAAAAGCAAAGCACCACTCAAAATTTTATATATTATATTTCTCATTTTCTTAGTTTTTAATTAAAATGTTACGTTAATTCCAAAAATAAATGATCTTGATCTTGGATAGGAAGACCTATCAAAGCCTGTTAAAAGCGGATTGTTAAAACTTATATCCGGATCAAACCCTGAATATTTTGTCCATGTTATTAAATTAGTACCCGTTACATATAGTCTTAAATATTGAACACCAATATCTTCTAAAAACTCCTTTGGTAAATTATAACCTATTGTAGCATTGGCTAGCCTAATATAAGAACCATCTTCTACATAATATGTTGAAGCTAATCTTGCAGTTGGATTTTCTCCAGATCTTAGACCATGAGTAGTTGAGGGATTATCTGGTGTCCATCTATTATCAAAAAAATCTTGTGTAATATTATTTAGATTCCATCCTTCTAATCTAAATTTTGATTCATTAAAAATTTCATTCCCATATTGCCATTCCAAGAAAAAGTCTAAATCAAAATTCCCATACTTGAAAGAATTACTTATACCTCCAAAAAAATCTGGATAACTATTTCCTATTACTTTTCTATCATTCTCGGCATCAACAACACCGTCTCCATTTAAATCTTTAAACTTTAAAGCCCCAGGAGTTACCGATGCCGTCTGATTGAACACCACCCCTTCTTTTAGGGTAAAAACTCTATCATAATAGTCAATATTAGGATCGCTATTATTTTGCCATGTAAAATCATTTATTTGATATACTCCATCCCATTCATACCCATAAATACTTCCTATAGACGACCCTTCTTGAACTATACCTACATTGGTTATATAACCTCCTCTAATAACTACTGGAATATTTTCACTGGTTCCTAAACTAGTTACTACATTCTTATTATACGCTCCGTTAATACTAGCAGTCCAAGAAAACTTCTGATTTTCAACAATATAAGATGTAATCCCAATCTCTAAACCTTTGTTTTCAACGTTTCCAATGTTAGTGAATTGATCAAAATAACCTGTTTGAGAAGACAAAGGAGTTAATAATAGCATATCAGAAGTGTTTTTCTCATATACATCTGCAGTTAAACTTATACGGTTATCAAAAAGACCAACATCCAAACCTATATTAAATTGAGCTGTAGTTTCCCATTTTAAATCAGGGTTTGCTCTTGTTACTGGTGCTAATCCTAATTCTAATTGACCATTATCACTTGTCCAAGTATTTCCCATACTTGCAAAATATGCATAGGCTGGAATTCGTTCGTTTCCTGTTATACCATACCCCAACCTTAACTTAAGATTGTTAATTGTTTCTTTATCTTTTAAAAAGTCTTCTTCACTTACTTTCCAAGCAAAAGCACCAGATGGGAATAGTCCGAATTTGTTACCAGCTCCAAACTTATCTGAACCATCTCTACGAATCGATCCTGTAAAAAGATATTTATTTTTAAAGTTATAATTTACCCTTCCTAAATAGGATATTCTATTGGTATCAAAACGAAAAGAACTCAACTCTTTATAATTTGCACCTTTACTGATATCATTTATTCCTGTTGACTCATCTGCAAAATCGGTTACATCCATTTTAAAACGTTCTTGAGAGTAATAATTTCTTTCAGCTGCCAACATAAACCTAAAATCATGGTCTTTATTTAACCTTAAATGATAATTTAATTGAGCGGTTCCAAAATAAGAATTAGATTTTCTGTCTTGAAGAACCCCACGCCCATTATCATTTACTCCCCACGTAGTGGTTTTACTATAAAACTCTTTTCCTTTAGAATTTGAAGTGTTACCTCCTCCACTAACTTTAATACTGAAGTTTTTATCAAAATTATATTGAAGCCATAGATTACCAATTGTCTGTGCTAACGAAATATTTTTTTTAGCAACATCAATCATTGAAAGCGGAGAAATGTACCCACCAAATTGAGCATCATCCCCGATATCTTCATTATAAAACTCAATAGGTTTACTTATTACCAAGGATTGAATAACCCCATTAAAAAAAATATCACCACCAGAACTTGTAGCTCCAGATTGTTCTGAATATGCTGTTGTTAGGGTGAACCCTGTTTTAAATTTATCTGAAAAACTATGACTTAGTTTAATTCTAGCATTTACTCGTTTGTAATTATTGTTTCTTACAATGGCATCTTGGTCTAGATACCCTAAACTTGCAGAAAATTTTGTGCTTTCATTACCTCCAGCAACAGAGATATTATGTGATTGGGCGGAACCATTTCTTAAGGCTTCATCTTGCCAATCATGCAAAGGTATTTGGGATAAATCTCTTTCTGAATCTCTAACACCATCTCCATTAGTGTCTTCCCAAAACAAATAATCATTGTCGTTACGATCTACCTGGTCTCTATACAGAAAATACTCTTCTCCAGATAATACATCTATTTTTTTGGTTGCATGGGAGAAACTTGCAAAAGTTTCATATGAAAACGTTGCTTCTCTATTTGCTCCTTCCTTTGTTGTAACGATGACAACTCCGTTTGCACCTCTAGAACCATATATGGCTGTAGCTGAAGCATCCTTTAAAACTTCAATCGATTTTATATCGTTAGGATTAAGTGTAGCGAGCGGATTCATAGATGTTGAACTACCAACAGCGTCAGCTACCTCCCCTTCATTAACATCAATCTGAACACCATCAATCACATACAAAGGATTTGAACTAGCATTAACAGAATTGGCTCCTCTAATTTTTATATTAACAGCACTACCCGGTTCTCCTGATTGCTGTTTTACCTGAACACCAGCCATTCTTCCTTGCATTGCTTCTAAAAAAGAAGTGGATTTTGCCTTGACTAAGTCATCCGATTTAATACTGGTTACAGACCCTGTTAAATCTGATTTCTTTACCGAACCATAACCAACTACTACAATTTCATCTAATGAATTGTAATCTTCAGTTAATGCCACATTAATATTTTTTTTATCTTCTACCTTTACTTCTTGGTCTTTAAAACCTAAAATAGAAAAAACTAACACATCGTCGGCTGATACTGATATTGTATAATTTCCATCAAAATCGGTAATAGTTCCTTTACTAGTTCCCTTAACAAAAATACTTGCTCCAGCCAAAGACATATTGTCTGACTCAGAAACAACAATTCCTTTTACAGTTTTTGTTTCTTGGGCACTTAAGCTTATCGATAACAATACTCCTAAAAAGAGTAATAAGTATTTCTTTTGTGCGACATTAGAAATACAATTAAAATATTGAAACATTTTTTTATTTTTTTATTTTTTATAAGTGTCTTTATTACACTTGTAAAAATAAAAAAAAAGATTTAACTCACAAGAAAAATTAACAAAATAATTTTTTTAAACATAAAAAAACAAAAGTATTATACCTTTAGACCTTAGATAAGACAAGGGCTAAAAAATAAAAGCAAGGTTACTGTATGGCAACCTTGCTTTTAAAGACATAATTATTCAGTCTTGTTTTTTTACAATTTTATATTATTTCTTTACAAACCTCTCTACTCTACCATTCTTAAACTTTAAAAAGTATAATCCAGTTTTTAGTCTTGAAACATCTAAATTAGTAGCATTACTTTTTGCTCCCACAATCTGTCCGTTAACATTTATCACTTTAACTTCCTCTACTGTTTTAGAAAAACTAACCTCAGTATCGACAATAAACGGGAAAGATATTCTTGTATATTTTTCAACCATATTATCATCATAAGATAAAGTAGAAGCTAAAACTAAATATCCAGAAGTATCTAATCCTAAAGCTTCTCCTGCTCCAACTCCATCTGCAGTTATAGCAGCAAGTTGACTTGTTGTAAGCCCAGTATTATCTGTTCCAAACCTAATTACTCCTGGCACAAAACCTGTAATATTTAAAACTCCTGTGTTCCATTGTAAATCATCATCTGGTGCTAAATCTTCATTTGAAATAGCAAAACTCACATTTGGAACCGCAGCATCAATGACCAAATTAAACGTACCAGAACCAACAAAAGCAACTGGTCCAATTGATGGCTGAGGAGCATTTACATTTAGTGTAAGTGTTTTAGCGTTACCAAAATTTATTAAGTTTCTTAAAACATCAGGTGTATTAAGAGTTACCGTAGCATTACCATTTACCTGTAACTTACCTGCTAAAGCTGGTAAAAACCCTCCAGAAGTTGTTGAGTTAACAGTAACATTTGCCGGTTGTAACAATTGAATACTACCCGTAAAAGCACTGTTATCTGATGTACCTCCAAAATTTACCACATCGTCAAGTCTTAACACATCTGATCCCAACAGAGCACCATTCATATTTATGGTATTACCTGAACCTGGTGCAAGCTCCCCTGTTGTAACTACTTTAAGCGATGAACTTGCATTGAAAGTAATAGTTTGTGGGGAAGCACCATTGCATCTAATCTTTGTTCTGCCTCCTAAAGAGTTATTTATGACAAGTGGAACTCCAATTTCAAAAGAAGAACCTCCATTCATATTTATTGCATTACTGTTATGAGAAGCAATATTAACATTACATGTCAAAGTTTTAGTTCCTGTTAAGCTAAAGTCAGATACTCTAAGTTCCTTGACTGTTGCATCAAGATTTAGAACTGCATTTGCATTTAAAACTGCAATACTTGAAGATGTTGGGAGACCAGCACTCCAATTACCGGCAGTTGACCAGTTGCCATCTACAGCTTGGGTAAATACTGTAGTTTGAGCAACCCCCAAGGAGGTTAATGCAACAAACAATAGTAATAAGTAATTTTTTTTCATAATATTTAGATATTAACTTTATAAGTGTTTTTTTTACACTTGCAAATATAGAAAAATAATTTTTAGTTATTTTTCTAAATAAATGTTTGAAAAGCTTAATTCCTAAAAAACTACCACTTTTATTATTTAAGTTTATATATTTATAAAACAACATTAATCAGGCCTTTTATGCTGAATAGCTATCCACAAGAAAATAAAGTATTACTTGCCATTGATTGTATCATTTTTGGTTTTGATAGTGACGGTCTAAAAGTATTATTAATTAAAAGGGATTTTGAACCTGAAAGAGGCAAATGGTCTTTAATTGGTGGTTTTATGAAGGTAAACGAAAATCTAGATAATGCAGCTTCTAGAATTTTGAAAACACTTACTGGTGTAAATAAAATTTACATGGAACAATTTCATACGTATAGTGAGATAGATAGAGATCCTGTAGAAAGAACAATATCTGTTGCTTATTATGCTCTTATTGATATCGAAAAGCATAATAAAGATTTGATTGAAAACTACAATGCAAGCTGGTTTAATGTTTATGATGTACCTAAGCTAATATTTGACCATGACCAAATGTTAGATAAAGGATTAAAAAGATTACGAAGAAGAACTTCTACTGTTCCTATTGGCTTTAACCTATTACCAGAAAAATTCACCATGCGTCAGCTTCAAAGGTTGTACCAAGCGATTTTAGATAAGACTCTTGACAAAAGAAATTTTATTAATAAAATAAATAGTATGGATATCCTCATTAAATTAAAAGAAAAGGATTTTTCTTCTTCTACAAAAGGTTCTTTTCTTTATAAGTTTGACCAAAAAAAATATGACACCAAATTAATGAATAATTTTTATCTAAAATTATAGTATTAATCTAACAACAAAAAAACGTCTAATCATATGTTAGAGGTTTTTAGAGTAATAATTTATTCAGAACTATTCTTTTCAAGCTCTCTTCTTTTTTAAAGATTTTTAGGTGCTGGTAATGTTTTAAAATTATCATCATCCAAAAAGCTTGAACTACCATGCGTTTGGGTCACGGATTATTCCCAAAAATAATTTTTTATTTCTGGGAATATTTTTTTGAGCATATATCGCTGATTACACTCAAAAAGTCTGAACTACTGTATGTTTGGGTCACGGATTATTCCCAAAAATAATTTTTTATTTCTGGGAATATTTTTTT
>MDTG01443195.1_pt1 | contig 14154 bp, 12 predicted proteins | sample 811421 | NCBI WGS metagenome assembly MDTG01 (sample SAMN05326645, study PRJNA326480) | marine metagenome | isolation source: seawater | place: Pacific Ocean: South East | collected 2011 | reverse complement strand
CCTTTCGACATTATAATTGGAGGAGATCAGGTGGAAAAAGGGAAACCGGACCCAGAAATTTTTCTAAACGCAGCCCGAGCGCTAGGCTATCGCTCTGAAGAATGTTTAGCAGTAGAAGACTCAGCCATTGGGGTAGAAGCAGCCGTAGCGGCGAACATGTTCACAATACTGGTACCGGACACGGTGTATCCGAGCAAAAAAACTCAAGAGGTCGCTAATTTTGTTATACCTTGCTCCAAAACTGCCTGCCGAGTGATTTTAGCAATCTTTCAAGATAAAAATAAATAAAACGCGTGTTATTCACACCGGCTAACGGTGTCTATAAGAGTAAATTTAGCGTCAGAAAGATCCGGGGGAAGCTTTTCAGCTAGGTTCATGCTACTTTCCCAGACTGAGAGAGTTGAAAGAGGTCAAGTTAAGCAAACCTACCCTTCTGTCTATCAATAGAGGCGAATAGAAAATATCAGTTAGTAGGCAACTAAAACAGAGTGAGGAGTTTTGCATTTCGAGCGATTTTGTTGTTATGTATTTTCGAAAATCAATAACCGAAGAGTACTTAAAAGTGTTAGAGAAACACTATGACTGACAGCACCGAAAACCTGAAACAAAACCGACTTGCTTTTGTTTACGATTTTGATGGCACCCTAACACCCCAGCCTATGCAAGAGTACACTGTTTTACCCGAATTAGGCTTAGAGGCAGAGCAATTCTGGAACGAGGTAGATGAAGAGAAAAGGCGTACCGGCGGTGACTCCATCTTGACTTATATGAGATTACTCATCGAAAAAATTGAGCAGCAAAAAGCTCATCTTAGTAGAGAGTCATTGCGTCAACTAGCGAGCCACATTAAATATTATCCTGGCGTAGAAAGTTGGTTCAACAGAATAAACGAATATACAGAAGAGCAAAGTCGAGGTACCGTCGAAACCAAACATTACATAGTGTCTGCTGGTCTTGGAGAAATTCTAGAGGGTATAAGCATCAAAAAATTCTTCCAAAAGATTTATGCCTCAGAATACTATTTCGATCATCACGAAGCCGCACGATTTCCAACCACCGTGATTAATGACACGGCTAAAACCCAATACTTATTTAGAATAAATAAAGGACTAGAGGAAACATCAGAAAACATAAACTTGTTTATGCCAGAGAGGGATCGCCCTATACCCTTCAGAAACATGCTATACATTGGAGATGGTCTAACAGATGTACCCTCAATGACCGTGGTAAAAAACTATGGAGGCTACGCCATTGCAGTACACAAATCTGACGACAAAAAAGCTGTAGAAGTATGCCAACAACTACTTAACGCCAACAGAATAGACTTTTTTACGAGTGCTGATTACAGCCCCAACTCGAAACTGGAACACCTTATCAAAAAAGTAATCAATTTAATGATAGCTCGAATAGATTTTGAAAAAGAAAAAACAGCCTTTCACCCTAAGAACCTAAATGAATAATCTATATAGAAATTACTCCGCATACCTTATGGTACTTTCCTTGATGGGTTGCTCAGGATATACGAAATTCTCGCAAGAAAGCCGATCTATGGTAGACCAGACTACAACTCCTCGAGATATTTTGAATGCGAAAATTGTCAATCGCTCAGAAGGGAACAACCATCCTTTCCTGACCGTTGGTAAATTTGTGGAACTCGCAGATAGATACCAATCTTGTCAGTGCACCAACGAGAGATTTGTCAGGAAGTGGGAAGAAACTACGAACGGTTACCTGTTACACTCATACTTCAACGAAAGCAGTCCTATCGAATTTATATGCACGAGAGAGGGAGATGAGACAGATTGTTTCATTCTAGAGATTGATCGGGGCAAAACAATAAGCGTCCTAAATGAAAGATTTGCTGCAGGATCCTCTTTAGTGAAATTTATCTACGATAAAGGTGTAAAATGCGAGCAGATTAAACCTTGTAAATAAATCTAGAGAAATCTCCAAGTGAAACTCAAAAAAACCAGAAGAGAAAAAAACACGAAAAACATATGGTCAACAGGAGTCTGGTATGGCTTTAAAAAATGACATAGATACGGAAGAGACAAAAGAGTGGCTCGAAGCCCTACAAGCGATAGTTGAATTAGAGGGAAGTGAGAGAGCCCATTTTATCCTAGAACAGTTAATTGATACTGCTAGGCGATCCGGTGTCAATCTGCCTTATTCCGCCGAAACTGCCTACATCAATACCATTCCTCCTCAAAATGAAGCGTACACTCCTGGTGATCCAGCATTAGAGGTGAGGATCAGATCTATTAGCCGTTGGAATGCCCTAGCGATGGTCGTTCAGGCAAACAGGAAAAACAGCGAATTGGGGGGACACATAGCAAGCTACGCTAGTGCTGCGACACTATACGATGTTGGCTATAACCATTTTTGGCGCGCACCAAATAAATCTCATGAAGGTGATCTTGTTTTTTTTCAAGGCCATTCAGCGCCAGGTGTCTACGCAAGAGCTTATCTTCTGGGGTTAATAGATGAGAATGAGCTGAGCAATTTCAGACAAGAGGTTGGGGAAAATGGTCTATCCTCTTATCCACACCCTTGGTTAATGCCTAACTTTTGGCAATTTCCAACAGTTTCTATGGGACTTGGCCCTATCATGGCAATTTACCAGGCGCGCTTCATGCGCTACCTAGCTAACAGAAAGTTAGCTAATGACCATGACAGAAAAGTTTGGGCGTTTATGGGTGATGGCGAAATGGATGAACCCGAGGCATTCGGGGCTGCCGCTCTAGCCTCCCGAGAAAAACTAGACAACCTCATTTTTGTCATAAACTGTAACCTTCAACGTTTAGACGGCCCTGTAAGAGGAAACGGAAAAATAATCCAAGAACTGGAATCCGACTTTAGAGGAGCGGGTTGGAATGTCATAAAGGTAATTTGGGGATCTGCTTGGGATCCCCTTCTTGCAAAAGACAAGGATCAAAAACTTATCTCTAGGATGGAAGAGGCTGTGGACGGAGAATATCAGGCCTACAAGGCTAACGACGGGGCTTTTGTGAGAGAGCACTTTTTTGGCAAGGATCCGACACTGAAGGCTATGGTTGCAAATATGAGCGACGAGGACATTTGGCGACTCAATCGCGGTGGACACGATCCTCACAAAGTTTATGCTGCATACGCAAACGCTGTTAACCATAAAGGCCAACCGACGGTGATCTTGTGCAAAACCGTCAAGGGCTATGGAATGGGAGAAGCCGGAGAAGGGAAAAATATCACGCATCAGCAAAAGAAAATGGGTGAAGAGGCACTGAAAATATTTAGAGACAGATTCAATATACCGATCTCTGATGCTGACATAGCGGATGCCCCTTTTTATCGTCCGCCAGAAGATAGCCCGGAAATGGTTTACCTGCGAGAGAGAACAGAAGCCCTTGGGGGTTTTCTCCCGAAAAGAAGGGCAAGGTCAAAACGAATAGAGACACCAGCAATTTCAATTTTTGAAGGTCTTCTCGGCGGCTCCGGCGAAAGAGAACTATCTACCACCATGGCGTTTGTTAGGATACTTAACGCTCTTACGAAGGACGAGCAGATCGGAGAAAAAATTGTTCCTATAGTTCCTGACGAAGCTAGGACATTTGGAATGGAGGGCATGTTTCGTCAACTAGGCATTTACTCAGCTGTAGGCCAACTTTATGAACCTGTAGACCATGATGAGCTTATGTACTATCGTGAAGATATCCAAGGCCAAATTCTCGAAGAAGGAATAAATGAAGCTGGTGCTATGTGCTCTTGGATAGCGGCCGCCACCTCCTACTCAAATCATGATTTACCCATGATCCCCTTCTATATATTTTATTCGATGTTTGGTTTTCAAAGGGTAGGAGACCTAGCGTGGGCAGCAGGCGATATGCAAGCGAGAGGGTTTTTGCTCGGAGGCACTGCTGGAAGAACTACATTAGCCGGGGAAGGATTACAACATCAAGATGGCCACAGCCATTTAATGGCATCCACTATTCCCAACTGTCTTAGTTATGATCCTACATTTGGATATGAACTAGCAACGATAATTCATAACGGACTCAAAAGGATGTATCAAGATCAAGAAAATATATTCTTTTACATCACTGTGATGAATGAAAACTACCCTCATCCGGCCATGCCCGAAGGGCAAGAGAAAAACATTTTAAAGGGAATGTACCTCTTCAAAGAAAATGTTGATGCAAAAATCCAGCTTTTAGGAAGCGGCGCAATATTAAGAGAAGTAATTAGAGCTGGTGAAATATTAGAAGGGATTTACAACATTGGGGCAAATATTTGGAGCGTAACTAGCTTCAACGAACTACGTAAAGAGGGGCTCGATTGTGATCGATGGAATACTCTACATCCGTTGGAAACTCCGAGAAAAAGTTTCGTGGAACAATCCCTGGAGAAATTTGAAGGTCCATGTGTTGCTGCAACTGATTACATGAAGGCCTACGCCGATCAGATTCGAGAATTCATACCCAATACGTACAAAGTACTAGGAACTGATGGTTACGGAAGATCCGACTCTAGGAGAAACCTTAGAGAACATTTTGAAGTGGATTCCACATTTATTGTGCTAACCGCTTTAAAGGCTCTGGCTGATGAAGGTTTTGTTTCAAACGAATTAGTATTAGACGTTATTGATAGATACAAGATCAATCCAGATAAAATCAACCCGATCTATAGTTAACTAAAGCGAGATAAGACCAAGAAAATGGACGTACTCATACCAGACATAGGAGACTTCGAGGAAGTCGATGTGATAGAGATTTTAGTTTCCACAGGAGATCAAATATCTATAGAAGCACCTCTAATGACTTTGGAGAGCGACAAAGCAACTATGGATATTCCATCGCCAGTTTCAGGGGCCGTAAAACAAATCTTAGTATCAGTAGGGAATAAGGTAAGCAAAGGCGACAAAGTATTTGAAATAGAAGAATTGACCACAACAGAAAAAAATGAAATAGAACGAAAAGAAACAGCAGTTGTACACGGAGAAGCAACCGATTCAAACACTCCTACATCTGTAGAGACAACCGAAATTCGAGTACCCGACATAGGTGACTTTGATGAAGTTGATATCATAGAAATACTAGTGAAGGACGGGGACAAGATAAAAAAAGAACAAACCTTGGTTGTTCTTGAAAGCGATAAGGCCACCATGGATCTTCCCTCTCCTGAAAACGGTCTAATTCAAAAAGTTTGCGTTGGACTTGGAGATAAAGTTGGCGAAGGAGATCTCATCGTCCTCATCTCACCCTCGAGCCCAATTGAAATGACAAACCAACCCCAAGCTCACCCAAAAAAAACTATTCCTGAAACCTCACGAATGACAGGGTTCGAGAAGAAAAATATTTCTTCTATAAAAGAGGAGACCTCCGACGCTCCAAAAACACCATACTTACTGCCCCATGCAAGCCCTTCTGTAAGGAAATTCGCCAGAGAGCTTGGCGTCGACATAAAAATAGTCCAAGGCAGTGGAAAAAAGTCAAGGATTTTACACTCAGACATTCGGGAATATGTGAAAGAGAATTTGACAATAAATAATGAAGAGAGGAAAACCTTCGGGAATCTGCCTTCTCTGCCTGAGATAGACTACAGTCGATTTGGAGATGTTGATAGGATTGAGCTCACTAAAATCCAAAAATTAACAGGGGAAAATTTACACCGAAGTTGGATTACCGCCCCCCATGTTTTTCAAATGGATGAAGCTGACATTACCGAGTTGGAGCGCTTTAGAAGAAGCAAGCTGGAGGAAACCAGTAAAAAAAGAACCAAATTAACCTTATTGGCCTTTATCGTCAATGCTGCCGCTAACTCATTACAAAAATTTCCCAGATTCAACTCATCACTAAATAATGACTTGAAGAGCGTAACCCAAAAAAAATATGTGAACATAGGAATCGCCGTCAACACAGAAAGAGGGTTAATTGTTCCCGTTATCAAGGAAGCAGACAAGAAAGGGGTTTTAGAAATAGCAGAAAATATCCAAGAACTTGCTGAAAAGGCTCGAACAAACAAAATCACCCCTCCTGATCTGGAGGGAGGTAATTTCACTATTTCTAACCTCGGAGGAATATCTGGCACTAACTTTACTCCGGTAATAAACGTACCAGAAGTAGCAATCCTAGGCATTTCACCTTCTAAGATGAGTCCAGTTTGGTTAGACGGTTCTTTTGTCCCCCGCCTTATTTTACCAATCACACTTTCATATGATCATAGGGTAATAGATGGCGTTGCCGGAGCACAATTCACGGCTTACTTTACAAAGATTCTTGGGGATATTCGGCAAGCTTTATTATAGACCTGGAAATACCGCGGCCTAAAATTCGATGGGTCAATACCTCGGTATTGTTGGGTCTATATGAACCGACCAAGCATCAATCCCTCCAAGCAAATTAAAGGACTGAATATAGCCTTTATCAAAAAAGTATTTTGCGGCCTCTTGGCTTCGAACACCTGAGTGGCAATAGAAAATAAGTCGTGTATCTTGATCGAGATTTTTTATAGTCTCAACAGCCCCCTCATCAAGAAATATCGAATTCTGAAGACAAGCTATCTGACGTTCTTCCGTCGTTCGAACATCAAACAAAAAGAATTCCTCTTCACTATCCATTAGCTCCTTCAGCTCTCGAACGGAGATATCTTTAAAAGTCATGCCCGCGTTGGGATTAAATATTTCAAATCCGTATCCTTTATCTGAATCAGTCATTCCTATCTTAAGACCTGAAGCACGATTAAGAGAGCCTGTATCGAGATATATCTCCACACCACCAGCTAATACGCAAGTTCTAGACGCGTCTCTTGGGGCTATTTTAAAATCATGACTGAACGATTCGTCGATAGTCAGATGTAAGACTTCATTTTCTGATCTGCCCACTCCTTGTTTAATCACCGCTGCTGCCTCTTCAGTTACGTGAATCTCAGGCATAGTAGATCTCTCGCCTTTTTTCCCGCGTAGTTGCTCGCACAATTCTCCTGAGATAAAAAGCTGCTCAACAAGATCACACCCACCTATAAATTTCTTATTCACAAACAGTTGAGGGATTGTAGGCCAATCAGAAAAAATTTTTAGATCTTCCCTTAATTGCAAATCGAGCAGAACATCCACTGTATGGAAACTATCAACGATGTCCTCCAATATATTGACTACTTTGGCAGAAAAACCACATTGAGGCACCCCCTTAGAACCTTTCATGAAGAGAACTATATTATGCTGTTCCAAGTGTTTCTCTATTCTAGGATAAGACTCTTTCTCTTTTACCATGTAAACTCCAAATTGCGTTTCTAAGTATTCGGCTAGAATGAAATTAAATTAAAAATTAGACCACCAAAACTTCATTCGCTGGCTTTCTTTCTCTGTACTGGATATCCCAGTACTTCAGTTTAGGGTAATTACCGAAACCTAGTTCCATTTTCGCAAACCTAGCAAACTGAAAACTAGCTTGCATTGTACAGTCTGCTACCGTGACGGATTCTCCACACAGGTATTTTCGACCATCTGCCATCAAGCCCTCAAAAAACTCTAAAGGTTTAACTATTGTAGATAGTGCATGGCTAGCAAGAACCTCATTAGGAGGTAATCCTGTCGGCGACTGTGTAGCATGTATGTATTGAGCGATTGGTTCTAATACTTTCATTTCAGCTATCCGCTCTAGTTCCTTTGCTCTAACTCGTTGCTTTAGAGTACCACCCCACATATTAGGCTCAGGAAAAATCTCCTCAAGATACTCTATAATAGAAAGGGATTCACTAATTCTAAAACCGTCATCCAGCTCAAGCACCGGAACCGTACCAAAGGGGTTTTTCTCCAGAAATTGAGGCAACTGACCTTCCCCTTTCACGATCTTGACAACTTCAGATTCCAACTCTATCTTTGCCCCTCCGAATATTTTTTCGGCTATGTAGAGCCTCACTTTAGTTGGATTAGGAGCTACTCGAAACCAGTAAAGTTTCATGGGGTGCCAATCATGCCGCAGTCCGATTTTTAGACTCGTGAGATTTTTTCATACGAAGTAATTCTTCCCAGCCAAGATAAGAGGTAAACCCACCATCGTCAAAAAACAAAATGGGACCGTTACATATAAACAAATATTCTGTATCTTCCAAGGCTGTAGTTGCGCCGTGAATCATTCCGTTGGGTTCATATACATAATCACCTGCTTTTAGCTTTCCATCTCGGACCTGTAGTTTTCCTTTTAAAATGTAAGTATGGGATGCGGATAAATGTTTATGCTGAGGAGCGGTAAACCCTTTTAACCATCTAAAGTGAACTGCCCAACTCCCAGCCTCTGAACCAACCCAAAGGATGCGCATAAAGGCTCGCTTTGGGTCAAAGGGTTGGGGTATCCAGTCCTCTTCGCTAAAACTAACTAAAGTATCCATCAATTCCGAATTAATCGGTGAAATATCTTGTGGCAATGACATTTTCAAGCTCCCCTCTTTAAAATTGAAAATTAAGCTCAATCAAGTTTTTCTAAATCATAATCCCAAAAATTCAAGCAAAAAACATTCATCTTTCTTTGAACCAAACCCATTAAATAAAATGACCTTATAGAAAAGCCAAGTTTCAATTTAATTAACGTCCACCCGTTAGGTTACTTATACTGAAAATTTTTCGAACGGTGGAGGCTTTCACCTTCGGAAAATTAGTCGGACCAATAGCTGGACTTACATTAGCTGAACCATCTAAAAGATTGATAGCGACAGAACCACGCCACCTGGGAACAGACTCCATTACTGTTGGTTCGGGAACATTCGCATCTTTCTGATACGTAGTGATGAATATTTTCCAAAGCTGCCCCTCTTTGTTAAATACCAAGGTCATTGGGATAAGAAAATTTTCTTCATCAATAAAAATAAGTCTGCGACCATAAGGATGGCCATCCCATTTAGGAACTGCTTCTACTACGTAGCATGATCTTAATTGCCATCTGTCTCTAGGTATGGTGCTCATTGGGCCGAAAAATCGTGGCACTTCATTCTCTGAATTCAAAACATGAGGAACAACTTTTTTACCCATTAGCTTCCACTCATTATCAATGACCATCCCAGACCAACCTTCGAAGTCGTCGAAAGTCCAATTGGTTCCGATGTAGCTGTCGGCTCGTTCTTTCGCAGAAAGCCTTCTGACCCTCCTCTCTGTGGGCAAATAGGAATTGACTTGATCTCCTTCCTTTTGTTCAATAGGCCTTTCTAGAACAAATTTCATACCCGCAACATCATATGGGGATAACATCTCGATATATTCTTTGAACAAATATTTGTCACTACCATCTACAGGCAGTTTGTAGTCGTTATTTTTCTCAGTGGATAACCCTGATAGATATACCCGATGATAAAACATTGTTATGTTCCTGTAGACATCTCCTCCTCCTTCGAAACCTTGAGGCAATTTAGGGGTAGAACTTTCCGCATTGGGTCTAATGAATGCTAATCCGTTTTCCACGGAATACCCATAGTAATGCCATCTATGGACGTTATTCCAAGCTATCATAGTCCCTGCACTCTCAGCCGTGCTCTTCTTAATCTGCTGAGCTGAAAAAGGCTGTCCTGCCACGTAATTGGTCAATTGTTGATCGTTCGTCATCTGAGCTTGGCCTAAAAATTTCTCCGTAGCCTCCAAAAAGCTCTTATGTTTCTGATAGCTTTGGGACTTAGTAAGGTTTAGTTTGAACTCATCAAATTCTAATAGTTCCAGCAGGCCAGGGGGAAAATAATAAGCCAACTTGTCCAAGTCTTCTCGACCATAGGATCCCTCCTTTAGTCCGTCTATCGGGGCATCTCTAGTCTCCTCTAACCATCGTTCTACAGAGACTTCATCACTGGCTATTGAACCGGCGGGGAGCGAAATCGCGAGAAAAAAAAACGAGGCCCAAATTAAGAAACTGAACCTCCTCCCAATCCCGGAACTCAACATACCTCAAAAAGGCCTGCTGCTCCCATACCTCCTCCTACGCACATCGTAACTACAACATTCTTCGCTCCTCGTCTCTTCCCCTCTATGAGGGCATGGCCTATGAGCCTACTCCCCGTCATACCGTAAGGATGACCTACAGCAATAGAACCTCCATCGACGTTCAAGATATCATTAGATATCCCCAATTGGTCACGACAGTAAATTACTTGTACAGCGAAAGCCTCGTTAAGCTCCCAAAGATCAATATCGTCAACTTTTTTTCCTGTCTGTTTCAATAACTTTGGAATTGCAAATACCGGGCCTATGCCCATTTCGTCGGGTTCACAACCTGCAACCGCAAACCCTTTAAATATCCCAATGGGATCGATTCCTCGAGCAGCTGCCTCGCGGTCACTCATTATTACTTGAGCGGCCGCACCATCCGAAAACTGACTGGCATTACCTGCGGCAATGACTCCACCCTCGAGGGCTGGCCTTATCTGCGAAACGCCTTCGATAGTTGTGTCCGGCCGAATACCTTCATCCAGAGCAACTGTTACCTCTTTCTCACTTTCAGCCCCTGAGTTTTTATCAACCACTTTCATTATCGTTGTCATTGGTGCAATTTCTTTGTCAAATTTTCCAGCATCTCTTGAATCAGATGCTTTTTGCTGACTTTGCACACCGTACTCGTCCTGATCTTCTCTGGAAATTTTATACCTAGAAGCCACTTGCTCAGCAGTCTGCAGCATACTCCAATAGATTTCAGGCTTTCTCTCCGTTAACCATTTTTCGTGTGTGAAGTGGGAATTCATTTCGTTTTGAACACAAGATATAGACTCTACGCCTCCTGCCACAAATACTTCTGCCTCTCCAGCAATAACACGTTGCGCCGCTAAAGCTACAGTTTGCAGACCTGAAGAGCAGAAACGGTTTACCGTCATTCCTGCGGTGCTCACTGGAAGCCCGGCTCGCAAAGCTATTTGGCGTGCAATATTGTGTCCGGTCGCTCCCTCAGGATTCGCGCACCCCATGATCACATCATCTACTGCCTCAGCCTCAACACCTGCCCTACTGAGAGCTTCGCTAACCACATGTCCACCCAAAGTAGCCCCATGTGTCATATTGAATGATCCCTTCCAACTTTTGCACAAAGGTGTACGGGCTGTGGATACAATAACTGCGTCGGCCATTTCGTTTCTCTCCTCTCAACATAAATAATGTAATTTTAAATTCAAGGAATATGGTAGCCTATAAAGTATGGAACGGCCAACGGAGAATGCCATGCGCTCTGAGAACTTAATTTTGCAAGGAATAAAGACCCCATGCTTGTTAGGAGGGGTGAAAAGCGATAAGGGAGCACTTTTTGTCCATGGAAATCCTGGGTCAGGCTCTGACTGGAAAGCATTACTGGATCCTTTATCTGAGTTCATTTTTGTGGCCGCGCCTGACATGCCAGGTTTTGGTAAAGCAGACAAACCTGATGATTTCAATTATTCAATTGAAGGCTATAAAGAACACCTTAATCTATTAATAGAAGATCTTGAACTAAAGAAAATTGACCTAATCATTCACGACTTCGGGGGCGCCTGGGGACTCGCGTGGGCAGTTGAGAATCCAAACAAAATAAACAGTATCACCTTGGTCAACGTAGGACTAATGCGTGACTATCAATGGCATTTATTCGCGAGACTTTGGCGCATTCCTGTAGTTGGGGAACTCATGATGATGCTTCCACATTGGTTAGTTTTTAAATTAGGTCTAAAAGTGGGCAACCCTAGAGGCCTACCCTCAAGCTATATTAATGAAATAATTGAAAATTTTGATAAAAAAACTAAGCGCGCGGTCCTGAGACTTTATCGAGATACTGACGTGTCAAAAATGAATTCTACGCTTGTCAACAAAGCTGTCGAATCGCTTCTTCCGAATAGCATTCCTTGTTTAGTCATTTGGGGAGTGACAGATCCGTATGTACCGGTAAAATACGCCGAAGCACAAAAGGAGTTTTTCCCCGAGGCAGAAATAATTCTTTTCAAAGATAGTGGTCATTGGCCTTTTATAGACCACCCTGAAAGATTCAAAGAAATTTTAACCAGCTTTCTCAAGAAAGTGCAGTTATAAACCTTTCTCTAAGATGGGGGTTTTAATCTCAGCACTTGTCCCTCATTCTCGTCCGTCAAAATGTAAATAAATCCCTCTGGTCCAGTTAGCACTGTTCTTACCCTACCGATTTCTCCTTCAAGTAATCGTTCTTCCGAACCCACCTCATCCCCCTCCAAAGTTAATCTACTCAAGCCTCTGAACCTTAAGGAGCCCAAAAACAAATGACCATTCCACTGAGGGAAAGCGTGTCCCCGATATAAAGTTAGACCAGATGGGGCATTTGACGGAATCCAATGGAACACAGGAGGCTCCACATCCTCCCGAGAGGGTCCTTCCCCAATACGAGTCCCCATTATATAATTTCTACCATAAGTAACCTCAGCCCAACCATAATTTAAACCAGGCTTTATAAGGTTGAGTTCACATCCTCCTTGAGGTCCATGCTCTGTAGCCCAAATGTTATCAGTCTGCTCATCCCAAAATAACCCCTGTACGTTTCTGTTGCCAAAAGTGTAAATCTCTGGCAACGCTGATTGATTTTGAACAAATGGGTTATCAGGCGGATAGACGCCGTCAATATCTATCCTGACAATTGATCCAGGATGATTAGCTAGGTTTTGGCCGTTGGGACGATGTCCTCGATCCCCTAGTGATACAAGTAAACTACCGTCTTTTAAGAAAAAGAGACGTGAACCAAAATGCCTCCCTCCTCTACTCTTAGGAATCGCCTTAAAAATTATCTCTGCCTTTGTAAGTTTGCCATCGGATAATACCCCCCTTACCACCTCTGTTCCCAAGAGTCCATTAGACTCTCCAACAAATGACATAAAAATTGTTGAATTTTCACCGAACTGAGGATGAAGAACAATGTCCATCAAGCCTCCTTGGCCCACAGCTGCAATTTTGGGTAATCCTTCAACAGGTAACGATAATTCTCCTTTAGTCGATACTACTCGAAGATTACCAACCCTCTCAGAAACCAAGAATCCGCCTTTAGGCATGAACGCGATCCCCCAAGGATGAGATAAACCACCAACCACCTCCTCTACTTCAAACTCATGAAAATCGCTTTGGTAGACTTCCTTTGAAAAAACACAAAAATTGACCGTGCAAAGAACGACAAAAAAAATTGCCGAGCCATGAACCCATCCACATCTTTTTTTTTCTTCACCTTGCATTTTTTTTTCCGTTAATATGAAACCTTATCCACCGCAAAATTTAAAACCAATAAACTATGAGAACAGTTAATGAAGCCTGTCCCCACGATTGTCCAGACACCTGTGCTTGGCAGGTCAATGTTAGCGCCAAAGGTATAGCCACTAGTCTAAGAGGGCACCCCGATCATCCCTTCACACAAGGTACATTATGCACCAAATTAAAACGATACATTAATAGGGTATATCACAAAGATAGAATATTGCTTCCTCAAAAAAGAGTCGGATTAAAGGGCGAAAGAAAATTTGAACGAATTTCTTGGGAAGATGCTCTTGAAATAATAATATCGAAGCCTAAAGGAACAATTCGGGATCATGGACCATTATCCACTCTACCATGTAACTTCGCCGGCACTATCGGTATGTTACAACGATACGCTGAAGATCAATTTTTTGAACTACTGGGCACTATCAGCATAGCCTTTAACTGGTGGATGACCTCTTCGCTTAACGGATCATCAGCTAACGCACTCCTGACGTGCTGAGTGATTTGATGATTGGGAGTAATGCTTTCGATGCCAAGGTACAGATCGCGAAAGTATAGTATGGTTGGGCCTTATCAGAAAAATAAACTACTTATGGCTATACAACAACGATTCGCGTTAAACCTAATTCTTGACTCCCAAGATAGGCTACTTCTATTACTTAGGAACGACCAAACTAACCTAGGACCAAACAAATGGGGACTGCCAGCAGGGAAAATAGAAGGTAAAGAAACGCCTCCTCAAGCAGCGCGACGCGAAAGAATTGAAGAGATCGGAAACGAACATGAGATCAAATTAATCAGATATTTCGGTCCAGTCGTGGACTCTTTCTATGGAGGAAAATACGAAATACACCTTTTTCAATTTACCTGGAAATCTGGGCAGGTAACACTTAACCCTGAGCACAAGGATTTTGCTTGGGTAACAAAAGAGGAAATCGCAAATATGGATGTTATGCTAGGCATCGAAGAAAATATTG
>MDTG01427777.1_pt1 | contig 14155 bp, 11 predicted proteins | sample 811421 | NCBI WGS metagenome assembly MDTG01 (sample SAMN05326645, study PRJNA326480) | marine metagenome | isolation source: seawater | place: Pacific Ocean: South East | collected 2011 | reverse complement strand
TTTGCCTAATAAATATCGTAAACTTGAATATCTAAATCTTGATTCTGATTATGGTATTTACCTATCACAAAGAGGAATTTTCTCTCCAACAGAAATATCACAAATACTAGACATTAAGCAACATGATGTGATTGAATATTTAAATCAAAATATAATTGAAGATGAAATCATTAAACACAAAGATCAGATTACTAAAATTTCATATTATGAGATGACAAAATATATGGAGGGTCAACTTCTAAGAGACTCTGATGTATTTGGAATGGCAAATTCAATAGAGATTAGAGTTCCATTTTTAAGCAAAGAACTCGTAGAGGCAGCCCTAAGCATTAATTATAAATACAAGCTTAATAATAATATCAACAAACCTTTATTAGCGCTTAAATACAAAAATATTTTACCCTCAGAAATTTATAAAAGAAAAAAACAGGGATTTGAACTGCCATATAAAAAATGGCTTACGCAAGCAGGAATAATCAAAAATATAATTAATTCTAACAAAAAACTTAGTTTTCTAACTAATGCACATTGGTCAAAAATATGGGCAATGCATGTAATAAAAACTAAATATTAAATGAAAGTTAATTTATTTATAAGAAAACCCTTTGAGCTAGGAAATTTTAGCCTAGAGATTGTTTATAAAGAACTTTATAAAGAATTAAAAAATGATATTGATATTAAAATAATTAGATTACCTTTTCATAATTCGGGTATCTTACAAAGGATGTTTAATATACTATTTTGCTATATTAACCAAACTCAGATAAATCATATTGTTGGAGATATCTCTTACTGTTCTTTATTAATGAACAAAGGTAGACTGGTAACAACCATTCATGATTGTGGCGCAATTTTTTTAAATAAAGGAATTAAAAAAAAGATACTTAAATATTTCTTGTTTAAAATTCCGGTTAATAGATCTAAAAAAGTTATTTGTATTTCTGAATCTACAAAATCCGACTTACTAAGTTGTAAGATTAATATTGAAAAGAAATGTGTCATAATTCCTAACCCAATAAGTAAATCATTTTACAATCAAAAATTAAAAAAAAGAAAAGGTTTCAGTTCTAAATTTTTAATAATTGGAACGGCTCCTAATAAAAATATAAAAAGAATAGCAATTTCGTTAGAGGGGATATCAGCAGAATTAACTATAATTGGTAAGCTAGATAATAGTCAAAGAAATCAATTAATTAAATCAAATATTTCCTTTATTGAGTTAGACTTCGCTTTAACAGAAAAAGAAGTAATTAATGAATATATTAAATCTGATGTTTTACTTTTCCCATCAACATTTGAGGGTTTTGGAATGCCAATTATTGAAGCTAACGCATTAGGAGTTTGTGTTTTAACATCTGACATTTCATCAATGCCCTTTGTTGCAAATGATGCTGCAGAACTTGTTAACCCATTTGATGTTAAGTGTATCAGGGCTGGTATCTTAAAAATAATTAATGATATTAAATATAGAGAATCACTAATTCAAAAAGGATATAAAAATGTTAATAGATTTAATATAAAAACAATAGGAGAAAAACATAAAAAACTATATAGTCAAATATGAAAATAATTTTTTTAAACTCACACCCAATATCATATTTTTCTGATATGTACAGATTTTTATCTGATAAGATAGATTTTGAGGTATGGTACTGTTCAAAATATGGACTTAAATCTCATTTTGATAAGGAGTTTAATTCAGTTAGAGAAATTTCAGGTTTGCTAGATGGTTTTAAGAGTAGGTTTCTCGTTAATCTAGGGATAAGCTCTTCGGGAAAAGAAAAATTATTTGACACTATCAATCCATTTATCTTTTTTAATTTATTGTCATTGAAAAAGGGCGATATAATTATCTGTCATGGATGGTCAAGGCTAACCATGATTTTAATAATTATTTTTGCAAACTTTTTTGGAATAAAGGTTGGGCTTAGATCAGAAACTCCAATAATTCATGAATATAATTATTCTGGGGTAAAGAAATTTTTAAGAAAAAAAATATTGTTATTCCTGTTTGAAAGAATAAATTATTTTTTTTATATCGGTTCAAATAATAAAAAATTTTATCAAAAGATGGGAGTTAAGGATGATAAGTTAATTTTTATGCCATACTCTGTAAACCCTCATTATAAAAGCTACAATCCTTTAAAGAAGAGAACTAATAAAATTGTATTTAGCGGAAAGTTAATTGATAAGAAAAGACCACAAGATCTACTAGTAGCTTTTTCTAAACTGGATAATAAAAATGTTAAATTATGTTTTGCTGGTACTGGAAACTTAAAGGAGTATCTCGAACAAGAAGTCAAAAAATTAAATCTTGAAGATAGAGTTAAATTTCTAGGGCTGTTGAATAAAAATGATTTAAATTATCTTTATGATAGTTCAGATATTATAGTATTACCATCTGGATATGGGGAGACATGGGGTCTTGTAATCAATGAAGCATTAGAATTTGGTCTGCCAGTAATCATCTCAGATATGGTTGGTAGTGCAATTGATTTATGTAATAATAATGGGTATACATTTAAATACAGATCAACACAGGACTTACTCAATAAATTAAACAAGATAGTTAACTCATCAGAAAAAGATTTTAATGAGATGGTTAAAAACTCTTTTAAACTTAAAAATTTTTATTCCTTTGAAACGATTAAAAACAACCTAATTAAATTAAAAAAAACATGAAAATATTAGTTACGGGAGGAGCCGGGTTTGTTGGGACTAACTTAATTAAACTTTTAGATAAGTCTAATAATAAAGTATACTCAATTGATAATTATTCTATAGGTTCAACGAGAAATCATTTTGATGACGTAGAGTATATTGATGATAATGTTTTGAATATTCAAAACTATAATATAGACTTTGATATAATATACCATCTAGCAGCTCTTTCAAGGATTCAACCATCATTTTCAGATCCTTCTTTATTTTTTGAAAATAATACAGTTGGAACTCAAAAAGTTTTAGAATATGCAAAAAAAGTTAAATCAAAAGTAATTTATTCAGGTTCATCATCTATGCATCATGATCCAAGTCTTTCACCTTATGCTATGTCAAAATTTTTAGGGGAAGAACTATGTAAGCTTTATAAATTTTCCTTCCATTTAGATGTTGATATAGTTCGTTTTTATAACGTATATGGTCCTTATGAAATTTTAGAAGGTGACTGGGCAGCAGTAATTGGTAAATGGAGATTTTTGATAGATCAAGGCCTGCCAATTACTATTGTTGGAGATGGAAATCAAAGAAGAGATTTTACGCATATTGATGATATAGTAGATGGGTTAATTAGAATAAGTACAAAAAAATCAAATAAATTTATTTGGGAATTAGGCTCAGGAAAAAACTACTCTATTAATGATGTGTTTGCTTTGTTTAAAAACAAGTTTGATTGTAATTGTGAATACATTGATGAACAAAAAGGAAATTATAGAGAAACTTTAAGAGTAAATAATGATGCTATAGATGAACTCGGATGGAGCCCAAATGGATCTCTTGAGGATTATATTTCAAGCTTATGAAGATTTCAATTATATGCTTTGGTAAGTTTCATGCCTTTGATTTAGCAAGAGAGTTAAAAGCAAACAGCTCTATTGTCTCGCTTTACTCGAGTTACCCTTACTTTATCTCAAAAAATTATAATATTAAGTTTTCTGAGCATTACAGTTTCTTTTTTTTACAAGTAATAGATAGGCTAACATTCAGAAAGATTTCAATTTTTTTAAAATTTATTTTTGCAAAAACACTAACATTCTTAATTAGATCAGATCAGGATTTTATTATATTGTGGAGTGATACTCCTAATTTCTTAATTAAGTTTTTAAAGAGAAATTACAAGTCCATTTTAATTTTAGAAAGAGGAAGTGCCCATATAAAATTTCAAAATAGGCTCTTAAACGAGGAATATAAAAAAATCAATAGTGATTTTAGTATTTCAAACAAAGTAATTTTAAATGAAATAAAAAATTATGATGATTCTGATTATATTTCAATCCCATCAAAGTTTGTGATGGACTCTTTTTTGAAATACAATGTACCTAGAGAAAAGTTAATTATTAATTCATATGGTGCAGACCTATCCAAGTTTTATAAAATTAAAACAAAAAGTAATCAAAAATTTACTTTTTTAACATGTGGTCATGCTTCGGTTCAAAAAGGATTCCACAAGGTTCTCAATTCTCATAAACACATCAATGAAGATTTTATTCACGTTCATGTCGGAACAGTTGAGGGTATATTTAAAGATAAACTTAAGAATTATAAAAATCTAATTGTATATCAATCTGTAAATCAAATTGAACTTGTAAGATACTATAACATGGCTGATGTTTTTATTCTTTCATCTATACAAGATGGATTTGGGATGGTACTTCTTGAATCTATGGCTTGTGGAACACCAATTATTGCATCTAAATTCACAGGTGCAACATCTATTAATTCATCCAAAATTTTTGGACATATTTTGAATATAAATAATTCAAGAGAAATTTCGAAAACTTTAAATTATTTAATGAGAAATCCTGATAAATTAAATATTATGTCTGAAAATTGTCAAAAAATAATTACAGAAGGAGGTTATAGCTGGGATGATTATGGAAAAAGATACAATCAAAATATTATAAAGTTTATAAAAAAGTATAGTGAAAAATCATAACATTCTAATAATTGACAATGGATTTAAATCTCATAAAAATCATTTTATAGAGTCACTGGCTAATAATAATATGATTAAATCTAAAATTATATATAACTACAATTATCAAAAAGATTTTAATGTATTAGAAAAAGTATTTCTAAAATTCAGAATACCATTAGACCTAACATTCTTAAACTATAGATTTGTAAGGGATTTAGTCTTCAATTCCTATAATGCAATTATTATTATTAAAGGGAATAATATTTTTCCTATGTCAATTTTTTTAGCAAGAATTTTAAACAACAAAGCTACTATTATTTCTTGGTCACTTGATAATATGATAAAAAAACATAATTCATCTTTATATTTTAAATTTTCGATTCCATTATATGATATTATATATACTACAAAGTCAAATACTATAAAGTCATTTAAAAAACTTAATGCAAGGCGAGTTGAATTTATAACTCAGGCATATAGTAGGTTTGAACATTATCCTGATAATTTTTCTAAAGATCATGACTATGGTATATTGTTTATTGGATCTCCAGAGAATGATAGAGTTGAAAAGTTGAAATTTTTAAGTAAAAAAAACATTATAATTAATGTTTTTGGCAATGGTTGGGAAAAATATGATCTTAAAAAGTATAATAATATTAAACTACATGATAGAGCACTTTTGGGTAGTGATTTTAGAAAAGCTATTAGTTCCTCTAAAATATCATTAAATTTTCTAAGAAAAATTAATGATGATATACACACCTCAAGAACATTTGAAATACCTGCATGCGGGGGATTTATGATTTCTGAAAGAAGTAACGAACATAGTAAATTCTTTATTGAAGATGAAGAGGCTATTTATTTTGAAGATTCAGAAGAATTATATCAAAAAATTATCTTTTATAAAAAAGATGAAAAACTTAGAGAAAAAATAAGGTTAAATGGGTATAAAAAAGTTCAAAATTTAAATAATACTTATTGTGATATGGTTAAAACAATTTTAGATAATTTAAAAAAATTTAAATGAAAAAGATGTTAATTATTGGTCCATTTCCACCACTTTTTTCATACGGTGGTCCTACCAAAAGCGTTAAGGGTTTATATGATGTTTTTTCTCAAACTGATATTCAATGCTCTGTTTTATCTCCAAACACTCATCTAAATCGCACAAAATATATAGAAATCAACTTAAATAAAGATATAATTTTTTGTAAGAATCAATTTACATATTTGATTAATAACTCTCATAAGTTTGATGTAATTTGGCTAAACTATCTATTTGACTTAAAAATCATACTTCTTTGTTTAATTAAAGCTTTCACTAATTTTCATCTAATAGTATCTCCACGAGGTCAATTATCAAGTCAAGCTATTAGTACTTCAAAACCGTTATTAAAAAATTTTTTTTTAAAGATTTTATTTTTTTTTAAATCCAATTTAATATTTCACTCAACCTCTATATCAGAGTCTGAAAATATTTCTTTTTTTTTTAAAAAAACAAGAGTTAAAATGATCAGTAATATATTTTCTCTTAACTATAACTCAAACTTAGTTACTGATAGAAAGTTTGTTTTTTATTCAAGAATCCATAAAAAGAAAGGTTTAGATATTTTACTCAAAACAATTAAAAAGTATAATTTAAAAATAGACCTAGATATTTATGGGTTTATTGAAGATAAAAGATATTGGGAATTGTGTACTAGCTTATTTAAAAACCACCCTAAAGTAGAGTATAAGGGTGTTATAGAGGATGGTGATGTTTCAAAGTTAAAAGATAAATATTCATTTTTTATTCTTCCAACACTAAATGAGAACTTTGGACATGTAATTATTGAGCTCTTGTCGATAGGATGTATTCCAATTATATCTAAAGATACAACTCCTTTTGATGAACAAATATCTTCAGTTTTTAATTTAAATTTTAATCTTCACAGTCAATCAAATCTTAATAATGTATTAAACCAAGCAATTAATATGAGTAATGATGACTTAGTTGTATTAAAATCTTTGGTAAAACCTTGTTTCGAGAAAATAGATAAAATGCAGGAAAAGAATAAAAAGGAGTATATTAAATTTGTTAATGATCTAATAATTTAATAATCAACCATAAAAAATTTTCCTATAATTTGAGTTAAATGATAATAACGATATGTAATATGTGTAGTTATTCTTAATTTCTTCACTATTTAGTTATTTTTGTTTCAATATATTGACATGACTAAAGCAGAAACTATAGAGTATGTAAAAAAAAATAACTTTAATGTTCCAGACTTAAAGTATTTCACAGTTTCAAGATGGGAGAAAAATCGTGAGGAAGTTTTAGATGAGTTAATGGAGTTCTTTAATAAATTGGACAAATTAGCTGTGAGGAGTAGCGCAATAGCAGAAGATTCAAAGACATCTTCTCTTGCAGGTCAATTTAAAAGCTTGTTGAATATATCTTTAAAGAGACAAGACTTAGTTGCTTCAATAGATGAAGAAATTAATTCATATGATTACAACCCAAAAAATCAGGTTCTTACACAAGTAATGATTAATGACTCGTTCATGAGTGGAGTATTAATGAGTAAAAGTCTCGATGACGGATCCCCATATTATGTAATAAACTATGATGATAAAACTGGAAGAACAGATTCTGTAACATCTGGAGACAGTATCAATAAAACGGTTTATATATATAATGGAGTTAAAGATGAAGATTTTGACTCTCCTTATTTAAAGAAGCTAATTGAAACAACTAAAAAACTTGAAGACAATCTTTTTAAAATGCCATTAGACATTGAATTTGTAATTGACAGTAAAGGGATTGTTAATATTTTACAAGTTAGACCAATAACTACAGTTTCTAACTGGAACTCTCAAATTAACTCTAAGGTTTCCTCAAAGATTAAGTTTCTTAGGAAGTATGTCGACTCTTTAATGAAAAAGAGAATTGATATCTATGGTGAAAAAACATTATTAGGTATTATGAGTGATTGGAATCCTGCTGAAATGATTGGTACTGCTCCTAAACGATTATCGTCATCCCTTTATAGATATCTCATTACCAAAAATATATGGGCAAAATCAAGGGCGCAAATGGGTTATAAAAATGTATCTTCAACAGAACTTATGGTATCTTTATTTGGCCGAACATACATTGATATCAGAGCGAGTCTAAACTCTTTTTTGCCAAAACAAATTTCCAGTATTATATCAGAAAAAATAATTAATGCTTATATTAAAAGACTAGAAGAAAACCCTCATTTACATGACAAAATTGAATTTGATATAGCATTTACTTGCTATGAAAAAGATTTAGCAAAAAAGTTTGAAGAGAGATATCCTGGAGTTTTAGACGGAGATGAAATAAAGGAGTTAGTTGACGCTTTAAGAGTTCTAACAATTACAGCAGTATCTCAAAATAAAAATAATTCTCTTTCAAAATCTCTGGAACTTGTTGAGCATTTAAAGTCAAAACAAAAATTTAATATAAAACTTAATGAACCTTTTCAGCTGGCTAACTATTTATCTGTTTTGCTTGATGAATGTAAAGAATATGGGACCCTTCCTTTTGCAATTATTGCTAGACATGCTTTTATCTCGGAAGTATTAATTAGAAATTTTAAAGACTATAAATGTTTATCATCAGATAGACTAATTGAATTTAAAAAAAGTGTAAAGACTGTTGCTTCAGAGATGAGTAATGACTTTTTTTCTGTAAGTCTTAAGAAAATGTCAAAACAAAAATTCATAGAATTATATGGCCACCTTAGACCAAGTAGTTACGATATTATGTCTGATTCATATGCTGATAGACCAGATATATTTGAAGGAAATGTTAATTATGAAAATATTCAACCAAATGAATTTATTTTATCACAAGATGAGAATGAAAAAATCAATCTATTACTTAAAGAAAATAAGTTTGAAAATATTGATTCAAAACAAATATTAGATTATATCAAGAGTTCTATTATATCTCGTGAGTATGCAAAGTTTATATTTACTAAACATTTAAATCAGATTTTAAATACAATAGTAGAATGGGGAGAAATGATAGGATTTACTAAAGAAGATTTATCCATGCTTAAAGTCTCTGATATTACAGAGTCTGTCTTTTCTCCAATTTCAGAAAATAATGAAGATTTTTACCGATACAAAATTGAAAAAGAAAGAGAAAATAATAAAATTGCCAATATGTTTAAATTAAACTATTTAATTAGAAGTTCAAGGGATATTAATATTGTTCCAATTCAGAGAAACACTCCTAATTTTATTGGCTTAAATAGTGTTGAGGGTAAAATTAAAGTAGTAAGTCCTTATCAAAAAAAAATTGGAAATTTATCAAATAAAATTGTTTTAATAGAAAGTGCTGACCCTGGTTATGATTGGATTTTTTCCAAAGGGATATTAGCTCTCGTAACAAAATATGGAGGTGTTAACTCTCATATGTCAATAAGGTGTGCTGAGCTATCAATTCCTGCTGTAATTGGATGTGGAGAGCAAAATTTTGAAAGAATAAAATCTTACGATAAACTTATTATTGACTGTATTGAAAAGAAAGTTATCTCATCAAAAAATAAATTAAAAATTTTATAAATGAAACTTAAAATTGGAATTACAATGAGAATAACTGAATCCTCAGACTACTATGAATTAAGAAATAGCATATCTGTTGATTGGATAGACTTCTTAAATCTTCATTTTTCTGAATATGATTGGATTTTATTGCCTAACTCAAATTTTAATATTATTGATTATTTAAAAAGCTTAGGAATAAACTGTTTCTTTTTAATAGGAGGTGAAGATATAGGATCACATGAAATAAGAGATAATGCTGAATTAAAAATCTGTAAGTATGCACATGAAAATAATTTACCTGTTATAGGGATATGTAGAGGGCTTCAAATATTTACTCATTATTTTGGAGGTGAAATTGTAAAAGGAGATATTAAATTTAGTAAAGAACATGTAGCAAAAAGACATAAGATTAGACTAAAAGATAAAATAGAAGAAGTAAATTCATATCATTCAAATACAATTAAGTACCTCCCTAAAAACTTTAATATTATTGCAAAAGACATAAATGATGATAGCGTTGAGGCAGCCTCCTATGAAAACTTTCTTGGTTTAATGTGGCATCCAGAAAGAGAGAATAATATACCTGAATGGCAGATTTTATTAATCAAAAACTTTATAAAAAAATATGAAAGAAACTAATAGAGTAGTAATTCTAGCAGCGGGTAGAGGGTCGAGAATGATTGAATTAACAAAAAATAGTCCAAAATGTTTAGTCAAAATAAATAAAAGGCCTATTCTGTATTGGCTAATTGAGATAATTGAAAATTCAACCGTTAATAATATACAAATCATATGTGGTTATTTGGAATCAATGATTAAAACTAAGTACAAAAAAACCATTAATAAAAATTGGGAAAAAACAAATATGGTTTATTCTTTATTCTGTTCATCCGAGTTTAATGGTAGCACAATTGTTTCTTATTCGGATATTATATATTCTAGTGAATATGTTAACTTACTTAAAGATTCACAGGCTGATTTTACAATCTTAGCAGATAAAAAATGGCATGAATTATGGTCGATTAGAATGGACAATCCATTAAATGATGCAGAAACATTTAAATCCAAAGATGGATATTTAACTGAGATTGGAGGTAAAGCAAATGAAATATCTGAAATTGAGGCCCAATATATGGGATTATTCAAGCTTTCAAATAATGGGTATAGAATTATGAGAAATATTTTTGATTCTTTAACAGAAGATAAAAGAAAAGCGATTGATATGACTTCAATGTTTAAAATATTGATTAAAAAAAAATATAAAATAAAAGTTATTCACGTATCAGGGAAATGGATTGAAGCAGATTCTGAATTAGATGTGCGAATATATAATAAACAAATTCTAAATGGTGAAAATTGGTTACATGATTGGAGAGATTAAAATATTTATAAATGACAGTTTTTTATATTGACCCTGGAACTGGAAGTATTATTATAAGCTTCTTAATTTCAATTTTCTCATCTATTTTATTTTTCTTTAGAAAAAAACTTTTCGGATATAGTAACTCTACAAGTAATTTTGCTACAAATCAAATAAGTATATTTTCTGAGGGAAATCAATATAAAAGTACTTTCATTCCAATAGTAAATACACTTATTAAAGAAAAAATAAATTTCAACTATTTTACACTGGATTATGAAGATGATATTTTAAACTATGATAATGAATATATTAATCCTATCTTTCTTGGAATAGGAATTATAGGCCACACTAAATTTTCCTCTATTTCCTCTAAAATACTTATTTCAACTACTCCTAATATCGGAACTAAGAATTATCCCTTAAAAAAACCGAAAAGTGTAAAGGAATTAGCTCATGTCTTTCATATGATTAGTGATATAAGTTATTATAGAATTGGATCCTTGGATAATTATGATACTGTATTTACAGTTGGAGAGTTTCAACATCAGTCAATTGAAGAAGTTGAAAAAATCAGATCATTAAAAACAAAAATATTAGTCCCTGTTGGCCTTCCTTATTTTGATTATTTTAAAGAGAATTTACCTAAACCAAAAACTGTAAACAAAAAGAAAACAATTTTACTTGCTTCTTCTTGGGGTTCAAAGGGTCTAATAAAAAAATATGGGACAAGCATATTAAATTATCTTAAAGAATACACTCTTATAATTAGACCACATCCTCAATCATTTAAATCTGAACTTGAATTTATTTTAGATTTTAAATCAAAGTGTCTAAAATTTGATAATATCATTTGGGATGAGGATATACTCCCTTTAAATTCATTCTCTCTTGCAGATATATTAATCTCAGATACATCTTCGATAAGATATGACTTTGCTTTTTTAACAAATAAACCTGTTCTCACATTAAAAATAGAGAGAGTGGAAATGAAAGGCTTTGAGGTTTCTTATTTAAACTCTAAATGGGACGATATCTCAGAAATTAAATTAGGACCTGTAATGGAAGAAAAAAATATTCATCAAATTAATCATGTAATTAATGAGACATTAAATTCTTTTGATATATCATTAATTAAAAAATTAAAAAATGACGCTTTACATTCTGATGGGAACTCATCAAAAAACATAGTTGAATATATAAAAACAAAACTAACATGAGATTATTTTATGATAAATTATTGTATTCATTTTTTGATTTGTCTAATAGTTTTTTCTTAACAGTATTTATAATTGCTTTATTAAACGGAATTCTTTTTTCTTTTATTGAAACATTCCTAAAAAAGGGAATGGATCCTATAATCAAATACAATCAGTTCATAAAAAATAAAATTTCAAAAGAAAATATTAAAAGTAATATTGACAAAATGAGGATATATAACAGATATGGATATAATCCTTTATTTAGTTTAGCTGAACTTATTCCATTTATTTTAACAATCCCTTTTTTAATTTCAATTTTTTATTCAATTAATGAGTTTCAATTGTTTAGTCGACTTCCATTTTACTTTATAAATGATATAAGTATTAATGATAGTTTATTATTTGGCGTTAACCTTCTCCCTTTTATAATGTTATCAGTAAGCTTAGTAATTGTTTTGATTGAAAAGAGTAAAATAAATTCTCAAGATTTAATTATACCAAGCGTTTTCTTTATTCTTCTTTATAATTCATCTGCAAGTCTATTAATATACTGGACTATATCTATGATAATTAATTATCTAGTTAAACCATTTTTTAAAAATTTTAAGTTCAATTTCTTCCCATACATAACCTTGTCTTCTCTTCCTTACTTAATATTAAAAATTGACACTTACTATAATATTTTAAATTTGTTTATTCTATTTTCAGTCTTTTTATTTTTTGACTTCTTTTTTAGAAAGACAAAGATTGCATGGAAAATTTCACTACCATTCATATTTACCCTTTTTTATGGAGACATTGTTAATGATTCATTGATTTGGCTCTTAGGTATAGGCTTTTGGAAATATTCATATAGCATTATATTCGCACTTCTAATAAGTATTTTAATAGTCTTTTTAAATAAGAGGTATATATTAATTTTTTCTATTATATTTTCTTCATTTATTTTAATTCAAAATTTTGATAACCAAAAAATCAATTATAATTCAAATAATTACACATCTTACAATAAGAAAAAAAAATCCTCTGAACATATAGTCCTAATAGTTTTAGATGAGTACGCTTCTCCATTTGAATTGAATAATTATAACGATAATATCGATTTTTTTAGATTTTCTGATTCTTTAAAAGGTAAGGGATGGAAAGTAAAGGATTCATTTAAAACAAATGAAACATGGACAGTGAATAGTTTAATGTCGATGTTTAATTATAACCTTTCTAATGATGAAACTTTTTTTAAAGAAAAACTAGATGAAAATGTTAAAGGCGAATTACTTTTTGAAGAAACTAGATTGATTAAAAATTTAAATGAAAAAAATCTTAAGGTTAAAAGTTATGGTTTGTCTTCTTTTGGTTATGACAAGGATACTAGCTTTATTCCACTTTATAATTATGAAAAAAGAAAACAATACTCTGCTTTGAGTAAATTCTCAACCCACTTATCATTTCTTGAAAACAGTAGATTTTTTTATGATTTATTTAGAAGGTCATCTCTTGATGTTATTGAAAGAAAATATAGGGTTGAAGAATTTAAGGCGAATGTAATAACTCATCTTAATGAAGATAAAATATTAGAGAATGATTTTATATATTATCATCTCTATATGCCTCATGGGCCTTTCACTTTTAAAAATAAAATCTTTAATTTTGATTTAGATGGATATGCAGATTTTTGGATGTTTACCTCTAATCTGTTATTTAATCAAATTAATGATTTAACTGAAAATAATATAAAAATTATAATTACTGGTGATCATGGATACAGAGGAAATAGTAACTTATTTGACCCTTTTAATACATTTTCAGCTTATTGGGGATTTAAACCTGAGGAAGTCGATAAAATTAATTCCGTACAGGATATAGGAATACTAATAATCAACTCTTTTAATCCTTAAATATATTTTTAAGAAACTCAGTAATGATTCAACTAATTATGTATTTTAGTTAAATATGGAAATATCAAATAGTAAATTATTAATAACAGGTGGAACAGGCTCCTTCGGAAATGCCTATCTTAATAAAGCCTTAAACACCAAGAAATTTTCTGAAATAAGAATATTAAGCAGAGATGAAAAAAAACAAGATGATCTTAGGAGAGAGCTTAATGATAATAAAATAAAATTTTACTTAGGAGATGTTAGAGATTATGATTCTGTAATTAATGCTATTGACGGAGTTGATTTTATATTTCATGCTGCTGCATTAAAACAGGTTCCTTCATGTGAGTTTTTTCCATTGGAGGCAGTTAAAACAAATATTTTAGGAACTGACAATGTCCTTACAGCAGCCGATCAATCAGGTGTTTCTAAAGTTGTAATTCTAAGTACTGATAAAGCAGCTTACCCAATAAACTCTATGGGAATGTCTAAAGCTTTAATGGAAAAAGTCATGATC
>MDTG01196874.1_pt1 | contig 14156 bp, 12 predicted proteins | sample 811421 | NCBI WGS metagenome assembly MDTG01 (sample SAMN05326645, study PRJNA326480) | marine metagenome | isolation source: seawater | place: Pacific Ocean: South East | collected 2011 | reverse complement strand
ATCCGGGAACAGGGGCTGTGCTGCCGGGCGAGGCGCGTTAAAGCGTTGAGTCAGGTGTGAGCAGTCGCTCCAGTTGGGTGCGTTCCCAAACGCTGAGAAACTCGAGCGGATCAGTGCCGTGGCGCTGCCAGCTTTCAAGTGAAGCGTGGCGCCCATCGGCCGCTGTGCAGTGCTGGCAGTGGGCGAGATGCCCAGCATCGACCAGCAACTTCAACTGCCAGCTATCGATCTCGACGGTAGCGAATTGCTGGCTTGAATCGCTCAGCGGTTCGCGCTTAATCAGGCGCCAATCGCGGCTACCAATCGCGGCGTCTTTCAGCAGTTGATAAACCTCGCGGGCATTTATCGGCATGGGATTATTCACAGCAGTCTTCCTGAACGATTTACTCGGCTAAGCTTGTGATTTCATGATGCCTGCAAGGTTTTTTCAGGCTGTTTTTCTGCATGATAGCGCCGCGCTGTTCATTAGACTCTTTAACCTTAGACCCGTGGTCAGGAGCATCAGCATGCAAGCAAAACGTAAAGGCGCATGCGCATTATTATTGGCGACGATGCTGGTGTCATCCATCGTTCAGGCCAGCGAAGCGTTGACCATTGACGTGCACCGCGACGTCAACTGCGGTTGCTGTAAAAAATGGATCGCACATCTTGAGTCCAACGGCATCATTGTGGTCGATCACGTCGAGCCAGACATGAGCGCCGTCAAACAACAACTTGGCGTACCGCCGCGCCTGTCGGCCTGCCACACCGGCGTTATCAACGGCAAGTTTGTAGAAGGCCATGTGCCCGCGCAACAGGTCATCGATTTGGCCAAGCGCACCGATCTGGTTGGCATCGCGGTTCCGGGCATGCCGGCAGGATCACCGGGCATGGAGATGGGCGACGTACAGCAGGCTTATCAGGTCATAGGCCTGACGCAGGACGGGGCAGAGCAAGTAGTTGCCGATTATCCCGCGCGTTGATTGCCGGTCTTAGCTTGGATGAGCTTTGTTGCTCGACCCTTCTTCGACACCCTCAAATCCCAGAAACGAAAAAGCCCTGCGAGAGCAGGGCTTTTTCGTGAAGAATCTGGAGCGGGCGAAGGGAATCGAACCCTCGTTATCAGCTTGGGAAGCTGGAGTAATGCCATTATACGACGCCCGCTTTTTGCGGGAGTCTTTGTACCAGAACTTGGCCGCGAAAAGAAGCCCGCACCTCGAGTAAATATGATTTACCGGATGCGGGGTGCTCGTTTTGGCATGGGTTAAACAGCCATTGCTGCGTGTTGCATGTCCATCTGCGGGTAGTGCAGGCGCTCGACGGGGCGGGTGCTTTGCAGGAATCCGAAGATGGCATCACGGGTTTGCTCGCAAGCGCTTTTGTGTTCCATGTCGAGGAAGTGTCCGGCATTCTCGATGGTCGCAAAGCGGCAGTCCGGCAGGTATTCACCAAACAGGCGTGCGTCATGCGCGGTGGTGTATTCGTCATTCTCGCCATTGATGAACAGCAGCGGGATGTCGATACGGGCCAGGTAAGGCATCTGGCAATTGGACTCCATGCGCATCACTTGTTTGATGTGCGCGTGCATTTGCCGGTATTCGTGTTCATGCAGGCTGCTGACGTGGCGATAGTTGTAGCGCTTGAACAGCGACGGCAGGAATTTGCCGATGGTGCTGTTGACCAGCTCGCCGATGTTTTCGCGGTCTGTCGCTTCGAGGAAAGTCAGGCCACGGTTCATGTAGTCGAGCATGGGCTCGTTGAGAACGGGCGAGAACGAGCTGATTACCGCTTGCTCAATGCGTGCAGGGCGTTTGGCCAGTGCCAGCAAAGCCGCAACGCTGCCCCACGAGAACGACATCAGGAAGTTGGCTTTAAAGTGCTCAATCAGTTCGAGCAGGATGTTGGCTTCATCGTCCTTGCTGATCAGGTGGTCGTAGTCGTTGTGCTGGCGCGAGCGGCCGGCGTAGGGCAGGTCGAACAGCACGACGTTGAATTGTGGTTGCAGGGTTTTTACCGTTTGCGCGAATGAGGCCGTGGTAGCCATAGACCCATTGACCAGGATGATGGTCTTGCGGGCTAGGGGGCTGGCATAAAACTCCGTGTGGACTTTGTAGATCCCATTTACGTCGACGACAGCGATGGCTGGCTTCATGTCGTTTCCTCCTGGCGCAATTTAGGCAAGGTCTACGGCAAGGCCGATAAACCGGGCAAAGTAGGACAGTTAGGAAAGCGCCTGGACATGACAAACGAATGTCAGGCTGATGATTTTATAATTATTTATTTTTCAATCGGTTAGGGTCGAAAAAGAGCAATCGCTCCACGCCTGTAATATGGCTGGAGTGACGTCTTGAACCGGGCAGGAACCACATTTAGCGCAGAGCGCTAGCAACCAAGAGAACGCTTAGATGGTCTTCGTGACTGGTTAGTCACATCGAGACCTTATGATTCGATTTAAGCAGCCCGACCGTTATGGCGCAAGCGCTAATTTAGCTGCGATGTTGCCGTTTATCGGTGGGTGAGTGGCTAACCCTGAGTCTCCGGTTCGGCAAAGCTTGCAACCTCAGCAGCGGACAATTGACGATACTGCCCAGGCGCTAGATTGGGATAAAGTTCGACACTGCCAATGTGCGTGCGATGCAGGCCGATGACCTTGTTCTGGAAGTGGCCGAACATGCGCTTGACCTGATGATAACGGCCTTCATGCAGGCTTAGCCGGGCGCGACGCGGGGCGAGTATTTCCAGCTTGGCCGGAAGCGTGGTGAGGTCCTCGAACGCGAAGTACAGGCCACGGGCGAAGGTCTCGATGTATTCGGGCGCAATGTCGTTTTCGGTTTCAACCAGATAGACCTTAGCCTTGCGGCTGCCCGGGTTGGTGACGTGCCGCGACCATTGTCCATCGTTGGTAATCAACAGCAGACCGCTGGTGTTGAGGTCGAGCCGTCCGGCAAGGTGCAACTCATCCTTCGCCGGTTCATCAAGCAGGTCGATCACGGTGCGATGCGCTTCATGATGAGTAGCGCTGACAACGCCAACGGGTTTGTGCAGCATGAAGTAGCGTGCAGGTTTGCCTGCTTGCACGAGCACATCATCCAGTTCGACTCGGTTGAATATTCTCACCTCAAAGCGTCCGTCGCGGCAGCAGTTGCCATCTACACGCACGCGACCACCGGCGATCATTTGGCGAACGGTCTGGCGATTCAAATGCTCTAGATTGCTGAGGACTCGGTCGAGACGCATGGCTAGCGCTTTGGCTCGGACACAGCCGGTTCAGGCTCAATCGGCAAGGCCATGGCGCAGCGTGGGCAAATGCAGCTGCGATCGATGCCGGCAGGAATCTGCTCGAGAATGCGCGGGTCGATCTTCTTGGCAAAACACCAGCATGACTCTACCGGGACGGCGGATCCCGCTTGCGCGCATTGGTTGAGTTGGCCGCACAGCGGGCAAATGTTTTGGGCGTTGGTCATGGCTGCAATGTCTGGCGTTCGGTTGCCGGTATTGCCGCAGTATAAAGCGGTTCGGGATTTGCCTGGGTGACTCTCTGCAACGATGAGCATGGTCGAGTTATGCGGGTGATCGACGACTGTCGAGTCGATCACCCATTTTATACATCTATAGGTCAGGCCTTGCTTTGCAGGTAGGTGCGCCAGCCACCGAACTCGGTGATGTCACTTGCGCCTTGCAAGCCGTAAGGCTCGCAGATAAAACCAGTTTCCCAACTGCCGTCAGCTAACTGCACCTTGCCCAAACCGAGTGGCGCAGGTATGCCGCACAGGAACGAGCCCAGTTCGCTGCTCGGCAGCTCCCAGACTTCAATCTCAATGGAGCTGCCACCTTCTGCAACACGGACCATGCCCGGACGCAACGGCGGGCCACCAGCCAGCGCGTAAAGTTGGTAGTCGGGTGAGCTCTGAGTGGCCGTGAGCAGACGCCCGCCGCGTTGCAACAGTTGCCAGTTAAGCGGCAGGCCCTGCAGATGTGCACCGCATACCACGAGGCGCGACATGTCGTGGGTTGCCGGTGTGGCCGGTAGCGAGCATTCGAGAGCACGTTCTCCGCACAGCGCCAGGCCATGCTGGTGCTGCAGTGCATTAGCTAGGCTGAGTAGGTATTGATCGGTAAACGTGCGGCTGAACAAGGTCACGCCCCACGGCAAGCCGTTGCACATGAACCCAGCTGGAACCGCGACGGCTGCGTAGTCGAGCATATTCATGAAGTTGGTGTAGTAGCCCAGATCCGAATTACGCGCGACCGGCTCGGCGTGCAACTCGTCGAGAGTGACGGGTCGTGGATAAGCCGGTGTGAGGATGCAATCAACGCTGTCCATAATCGGCTGACAGATGGCTTTGAGTGCTTGCAGGCGATACTGCGAGCGGAACGCATCGACCGCGGTGGTGCCTGGCGCTTTGGCCAGAACGGCGTGGATGACTGGTAGCACCGCGTCGGGTTGCGCTTCGATCAATTCGCCGGCAACGCTGTAGCGTTCTGCTACCCAAGGGCCTTCGTACAAGAGGCGGGCAGCTTCGAGGAATGGTGCAAAGTCGATTTCTACTGGCTCGCCGCCCAGTGCTTTGAGTTGTTCTATGGTTGCGGCGAATAACGCTGGGCTCTCACTGCAACCGAGAAACTCCAACTGCCTGGGCACACCAAAACGGAAGTGGCGTGGTTTGCCAAAGGCGCTGGCCGCGTTCCACAGCGGGTTGGCCCGGCTGTATTCGTCACGCGGGTCGAGCTTGGCAGTGAGCGCGAGTAACTGGCTGGCTTCTGCGGCCGTGGCGGTGAAGAAGGTTACGCAGTCCAAAGTGCGGCACGCCGGAACCACGCCAGCGGTAGAGATCAACCCCTTGCTGGCCTTGAGACCGATCAGGTTATTTAGTGCGGCTGGAACCCGGCCGGAGCCAGCGGTATCCGTGCCCAATGCAAAGCTCGAAACGCCCAATGCCACGGCCAGTGATGATCCGGCGCTGGAGCCGCCAGACGGATAGTCCGGATGCACACTGTTACGGCATTCGCCATACGGGGAGCGCGTGCCATTTAGGCCAGTGGCGAACTGATCGAGATTTGTCTTGCCCATCGGCACAGCGCCCAGCGCAATCAGTTGTTCGACAATCGTCGCGCTCTGCGTCGGTGTGTACGCGTAAGTCGGGCAGGCGGCAGTGGTCGGGATACCTGCGAGGTCGATGTTGTCTTTGATCGAAAACGGCACACCGAACAGCGGCAATTGGTCTGGGGTTTGCCCGTCGAGTGCGGCCAGATAAGGCTCTTGCTCGGCGGCGCTAAGCAGGTGGATATACAGATTGAACTCTGGGTTGAGCGCTGCTGCATGTTCGCGCAGGGCGCCGATCAGCTGGCGTGGGATCAGGCGTTGGTTGCTGTAGGCGTCGCGCAATGCACTGAGGCGTAGATCGAATTGATGTTTCATCGTTGGGTTTCCCATGCTGTTCTGTCCCGCCCGCTGCCTGCGTAAATGCTCAACAACGGGAGGGCTTGGCTAAGTTGAGTTGGGTCGCGGGTTACTGCTCCAATACGGCGATACGCTGGCCTGCGCGCACGGCTGAACCGGGCTGCACGGTGATGTCCTTTATGGTGCCGTCATGGGGTGCGAGTAACGGGATTTCCATCTTCATCGATTCCAGAATCACCAGCACATCGCCCGCTTTTACGCTGTCGCCTTCGCGCACCTGTACCTGCCAGAGGTTGCCGGCGATGTGGCTTTCGATGGCGTGTTGGCCTGTATTCAGCGGTGCATCAACGCCCAGTTCGATTGGCGCCTCTTCGCTTTCGAAGTGCGCCTGACCGCTGTCGATCCAGCGCTGGCGTTCAGCATCGAACGCGTTGCGTTGTTGGCGACGGAATGCCGCGATGCCGTCGGCTTCATCGCCAAGAAATTGTTGATAATCCGCCAGCGCCAATTCGCTGTGTTCGATGTTCAGGTGGAACCGGCCGAGTGGGAAATCGCGACGAATGCGTACCAGCTCATCGGCGCTGACCGGATAGAAGCGAATCTGATCGAAGAACCGAAGCAGCCAAGGTTTCCCTTCGAATGCGGCGACTTCGCGGTAGCGGTTCCACATCTGCAATGTGCGCCCGACAAACTGATAACCGCCGGGGCCTTCCATGCCGTATACACACATGTAAGCGCCGCCAATACCAACCGAGTTTTCAGCCGTCCAGGTGCGCGCCGGGTTGTATTTGGTAGTGACAAGACGGTGGCGCGGGTCGAGCGGGGTGGCAACCGGTGCCCCGAGGTAAACGTCACCCAGCCCCATCACCAGATAGCTGGCTTCGAATACGGTGCGATAGACCTCATCGAGGTTTTCGAGGTCGTTGATGCGGCGGATAAACTCCAGGTTGCTTGGGCACCACGGAGCATCCTTGCGCACCGTGGTCATGTATTTGTCGATGGCCAACTGGCACGCCGGATCATCCCAGGACAGCGGCAAATGCACGATGCGCGATGGCACGGTGAGGTCTTTGCTGGCACAGACGGCGTCCCACTCACCCGCGACGATTGCCAGTAAGTCATGTAAACCAAGCGTTTCTGGCTGGTAGTGAACCTGCAGCGAGCGGATGCCCGGCGTCAGGTCGATGACGCCCGCCAGCGCCTTGCTTTCCAGCGCTTGCATCAAGGCATGGGCACGGAAGCGCAAAACCAGGTCGAGTTCTGCTGCGCCGATCTCAAGCAGCAAGTGGGTGTCGCCAGAAAGCCGTGCAACCAAACGCGTGTCATCTTCGCCCAGATCGAGAACGACCGGCGATTCAAGCTCGCCGGGAGCCACGCTGACTTCGCTGTTGAGCAGGGAGGCCGCATAGGTCTGAGCGCTGAGTGTGTTGAGTTCACTGAGGCGAGATTGCGCCAATGCGCGCGCGGTGCTGATGCTTACCGGCGTAAAGCGCACTTTGTCACCCGCTTTGAGTTGGCCCAACTGCCACAAGTCGGCCTCAATAATGGTCACCGGACAAACGAACCCGCCCAGGCTCGGGCCGTCCGGGCCGAGGATAACCGGCATATCACCGGTGAAATCGACTGCACCAATGGCGTACGGATTATCGTGGATGTTTGAGGGATGCAAACCGGCTTCGCCACCGCTGTCGCGGACCCACTCGGGTTTCGGTCCGATCAGGCGAACGCCAGTACGGCTGGAGTTGAAATGAACTTCCCAGGCGGTGCTGAAAAAGGTCTTGATGTAGGTCTCGGTGAAATACTCCGGTGCGCCGTGTGGGCCGTAAATAACCCGAATCTCGCGGATATCCGGCAGTTCACTGCACAGCGCTGCGGGCAGGGTTTCACCGTTGCTGGTTGGGTCATGTTGTTCAACATGGAGTACATCGCCTGCGCGCAATGCACGCCCGCCATGGCCGCCAAACTGGCCGAGGGTAAAGGTACTTTTGCTACCCAGATACTCAGGCACTTGAATGCCGCCGCGCACGCACAGATAGCTGCGTGCGCCATTTCCGGTGATGCTGCCGATGCTCAGCGTACTGCCTGCGCTGATATTGAACGCGCAGTTTTGCGCCTGCGTGACGCCGTCAATTTGCATGGCGATGGGTGCGCCTGTCACGGCAATCACCGCGTCGGTATTGAAGCGCAGGACAGGGCCGCTCATGGTGATTTCGAGTGCGGCAGCATCGGTTGAATTACCCAGTAAACGGTTGCCGAGGCGCAATGCTCGATCATCCATTGGCCCGGATGGCGGCACACCGACGGCCCAATAGCCGAGGCGGCCGGGATATTCCTGCACGGTTGTTTGGGTGCCGGCGCTGAGCACCTCGATGGTGTTGGCCAGATAAACCAAGCCCTCCAGGCATCGGGTCCATGGATTGCCTTGAGCAAAGGGTGCAAAACTGAGGATCTGGCGCAGATAATCGCGGTTGTTTTCGACGCCATACAATACGGTGTCGTTGAGTGCATTGCTCAATGCCAGTCGCGCGGCTTCGCGGTCGGGTGCCCAGCAGATGACCTTGGCGATCATCGGGTCGAAGAACGCGGGAATCTCGCAGCCAGCCTCAACCCAGGTATCGATACGCAGTGCGCGGCCGTCTGCTTCGGGGAAGCTCACAGCGGTGAGCAAGCCTGGGCTGGGTTGAAAATCGCGGCCCGGATCTTCTGCGTATACCCGCGCTTGCATGGCATGGCCGTTGGGTTTTAGTTGTGCGCGCAGTTCGCTCAGCGGCGGCAGTTTGCCAGCGGCTAACTGGATCATCCAGCTGACTAAATCCACCCCCCAGACTTGCTCAGTAACGCCGTGTTCAACTTGCAGGCGGGTGTTCACCTCCAGGAAATAGAAGCGTTCAGCGTAGCTGTCGTATACGAACTCAACTGTGCCTGCGCTGCGGTAGTTGATGGCCTTGGCCAGCTTGATCGCGGCGCTGCAAAGTTCTGCGTCCATACCGGCAGGCAGGTTAGGCGCTGGGGTTTCCTCGATGACTTTCTGATTGCGGCGCTGCACTGAGCAGTCACGAACACCGAGTGCGAGCACCTCACCCCGGCCGTCACCGAATATCTGCACTTCAAGGTGGCGTGCATGCTCTATGTATTTTTCGATGAATACACCGGAGTCGCTGAAGTTGTTCTGGCCCAGACGCTTCACGGTCTCGAAGGCTTCTCTGAGTTCCGCGGTATTACGGCAAACACGCATGCCGATACCGCCACCGCCGGCGGTGCTCTTGAGCATGACCGGATATCCGACTTCATCACCAGCGGTTAACGCAGCGTCGAGGTTTTCCAGCAGCTCGGTGCCCTCCAGCATCGGTACGCCTTGCGCTTTAGCCAACGCGCGGGCGGTGTGCTTGAGACCGAAAATGCGCAGTTGCTCAGGTGTAGGGCCGACAAAGGCGATATTGGCGGCTGCGCAGGCTTCGGCGAAAGCGGCGTTTTCCGAGAGGAAGCCGTAACCCGGATGGATTGCTTTTGCGCCGGACTCACGTGCCGTGGTGAGGATTTTTTGCACCTGCAAATAGGTATCGGCAGCAGGCCCTTCGCCCAGGCTATAGGCTTCATCCGCTTGTTGAATGTGCAAGCTGGCGGCGTCTGCTTCGGCGTACACCGCCACCCCTTTAACGCCCAGTGTGTTCAGGGTACGTAAGATGCGACAGGCGATGGCGCCGCGGTTGGCAATCAGAAGTTTATCGAACATGTTGTGCATCCCTCGAAAGGGCAGCAGGCCGTCCCGCTGTTGATGATCTGCACCACGGTCGTCCGTGGCTGAGTTCTTCGGTAAACCCGAGAAAAAGTACTGCGCTAGAGCGTGCTGTGGCAGCCGGCGCTGTGGCAGGCCGCGTTCGCTAGCTTTTTCAGCGGGTTCCTAATTGCGTTCGTGTATCTCGGGCTTGTTGGCGTTCTGTAGACATTGCCCAGAGCGGCTTTGGCAGAGGCTATACAGCCACAAGCGCAGGCGTGCTTTGATCAGTCCCATATCAATACCTCGGCTGGTGTCGGGTTGTAGGCGTTGCACGGGTTGTTGAGCTGTGGGCAGTTGGAGATGAGGACGATGATGTCCATCTCGGCGCGCAGTTCGACATATTTTCCGGCGGCTGAAATGCCGTCTTCAAAGGTCAGTCCACCTTCGGGCGTGACCGGCACGTTCATGAAGAAATTGATGTTGGCGCTTATGTCCGCTTTGTTCAGCCGACCGTCGTGCAGGCTGGCACGCAGAAAGTTATCGCGGCAGCTGTGCATGTAGCGTTTGTCGAGGGCGTAGCGCACGGTGTTGCTCTCTTGTGCGCAGGCACCGCCCAGGGTGTCATGGCGCCCGCAAGTGTCGGCGGTGATGGTGAGCATTGGTTTGCCGAGGTTGGAGTACAGTACCGTACCGGTGGTCAGGTACACGCGGTTCTGCTTACGCAGGGTGCGCTGTACGTCATAACGTTCACGCGGATTGGCAGCGCTGTAGAAAAGGGTGTCGACCGCCTGATTGCCTTCGAGATCGAGCAGACGCAGGGTTTGCCCGGCTTTAACTTCGGTCATGAATGGCTCGCCCGCACCAATGTGCGCACGGTAAACGGCTGCTTCAGGATGTTTTTCGCTGTGTGTCAGCGTGGCATGCAGAGACATGGCCCGGCCCTCAGATGTAAAGACGTTCGGTGTTGTGGAAACCACGGCTGTTTTCTTCGCGCGAGGTGCGGCACAGCACTGTGATGCCGTCACTCTCAACTCTGTGCCAGCTGAGCTGCAGCGGCTTGGGTGCGTAGTTTGGGTTCGGGTCCATTGGGTGCTGCAGGGCGGTCAGCACCACCAGCGTGTCCATCGGCGCGTAGAGTTCAATGCAGTCGCCAGCTTTGGAGTTGTCGGTTACGAAGTGGAAGCAACCGTCGCTGTCGACGTCGACCCGGCTGAACAGGTTCAGGCACATCAGCAGGTCTTGCAGGTTGAGGTTCCACTTACCCATCTCGACCAGTAGGTTATCGACACCATTGCGGTAAAAACCGTTACGCAGCTGCTGATAGGAGCCTTCACCGTATTTCTCGGCAACTTCTTCGGCGTTGAGTACGCCGCCAAAACTGTCGTGCCAGCCGCAAGTATCGGCGGTAATGGCTGCGAGTACGCGACCCATGTCCGAGTACAGGCAATGGCCACTGGTGAGCTTGGCGGTGTGTTGGCCCTTGAGTGAGTCAGGCAGGTTCAGGCGTTCACTTTTCTCATTTGCGTTGAGCATCAACAGGCTGGCGTTGGCGCCGCCTTCAATGTCGGTGATGCGTAGCAACTGGCCGCGCTTGAGTACGAACGAGGTGTGGCCACCACCGGGAATAAACTCTTCGTAAAGTGTCGGCCGCAGGGCTAATGAGGCGGTCATTGGTAACTCCTTAAACGGCAGGTTGCAGGCTGGCGGCGACGTGCGCTGGCAGCTGATTGAGTGCAGCGCGATTGGCACGGCGCTCGGTGTTGAGCGGGATGTCGTAGGTGATGCGTGCGCCGTAGGCATTCGGAGCATGCGGGTCGATGCGCGGCTTATCGAATACCAGCAGGCGTGTGCCAAGGCTGAAACCTTCCGAGAGGTCATGGGTGACCATGAATACGGTCAGTTTGATCTCGTTCCACAATTCCAGCAGCAGGTGATGCATGTCTTTGCGCACACCCGGGTCGAGTGCGCCGAAGGGTTCATCGAGCAGCAGGATGCGTGGCTTCATGATCAGCGCTTGGGCAATTGCCAGACGCTGCTGCATGCCGCCCGAAAGTTGGCTGGGATACTTGTCGAGGGCATGACCAAGGCCTACTTTGCTCAGTAACTCGGCGGCTTGGTCGCGTGCGTCGCGTTTGGTACTGCCGAATAAACGGCCTATTAGCGGTGCGTTTGGTAGTTCCAAACCGATTGCAACGTTGTCCAGCACACTGAGGTGTGGGAACACCGAGTAGCGCTGAAAAACCACGCCACGGCCGGCATCGGGTTCGCTGGCAAGTGGCTCACCGGCAAGCAGAATCTCACCTTTGCTAGGGCGCTCCTGACCGAGTAAAAGGCGCAGAAATGTCGACTTGCCACAGCCGGACGCGCCAACCAAGGTGCAGAACTCACCTTCGTTGATCGATAGATTGAGACTCTCGAGCACCACTTGATCAGCGTATTGCTGCCAGACATTGTTCACTTCAATGAAGCTGTTGTGGGGAGTCTGCGTCATGCTTTGGCTCCTTCGTACCACGGGAATGCCAAACGGGCGATTTGGCGCAGGCCAACATCCATGAGCCAGGCTAATAGGGTGATCCAGACTACGTACGGCACGATGACATCCATGGCCAGGTAGCGGCGCACCAGAAATATCCGGTAGCCGAGGCCGTCGGTGCTGGCAATGGCTTCGGCGGCAATCAGGAACAGCCAGGCAGAGCCGAGCACCAGACGCAGGGCAATCAGCAAGCGCGGAAGTAAGTGCGGGAGAACGACGCGCAGAATCAGGGTCCAGGTATTGGCACCGAGGGTTTGCGCTTTAATCAGCAGCTCTGGTGGGATTTCCCGCGCACGTTGTTCCAGATCGCGGGCCAACACCGGGGTAATGCCGATGACAATCAGCATCACCTTGGACAGCTCGCCGAGGCCGAAAACGATGAACAATATCGGCAGTATCGCCAGTGGCGGCACCATCGACAGCACCGTTAGCAGCGGCGATAAAGGTGCGCTGAACAACGGCAGCGTGCCAGCGGCGATACCCAGGCAGAGGCCTGCAACAGCAGCGATTCCAAGGCCCATGCCCAGGCGCTTGAGGCTGCTCGCGGTGTCTTGCCAGAACAGGTAGTTACCGCTGCGTTTGTCTTCGGTAAGGGCCAGTCGATCAACCGCTGCAGCCATCTGCGTGGCGCTGGGTAATAGTTTGTCGTTGGCGTTTTCAGCCAGGCGATTGGCCGAGCCGAGAAAGTAGGCGAATAACAGCAGTGCAAAAGGCAGTAGCACCAGCATCAAACGACCGGTTTTATCTGGGTGGCGGTTGATTAAGCGCATTAGGTTATTCCGCGTTATCAGCTTCAGAGTGTGTGGCTGTGGCTGCCCGGCAGTGCCGCTCAGCCACAGCCCTGATCGGCTTTACAGGCTCTTGTCGGCAGCCATTTGCATGAAGCTTGGGTCGAAGCGCAGCTTGATATTGTTCTTGTCACCGGTGCTCACGCCTTTGGCGAAGCTCATGCCAACGGCCTCTGCGGTTTGCGCGCCTTCACCAAGCAGGCCGTGCTTGAACGAAAATTCGGCAACCTTGGTCATGGTTGCTGGCAGTTTCGGGCTGTTGGCGAAGGCAACTGCATCGCTGGCGCTGTAGAACATTTTGGTGGCGGCGAGTTGGCTTTCATAACCGGCCAGATCTGTGCCTGAGGCTTTTGCCATGCTTTCGCGGGCGGCTTTGCCTTCGGCGCTATCTGCGCTCATGGTGGCCATTACTTCATACCAGGCGCCGGTTAGTGCCTTGCCGAAGTTGGGGTTGTCTTTGAGGGTGTCGCTGTTGACCACCATCAGGTCGATGATCTCGCCCGGAATCTTGCTGGAGTCGAACACTTTAGTAACGTTGGGTGTGGCTTCGATTTCTGCCAGCAGCGGGTTCCACGTGGTTACAGCTTGAACGTCAGGGGTCTGGAAGGCTGCAACCATGTCGGCGTCAGAGGTGTTGACGACCTTGAGGTCTTTCTCGCTGAGGTTGGCGCGTTCCAGGCCGCGAGCGAGCAAATAGTGGGAGACGGAAAGTTCTACCAGATTGACCGGCATGCCTTTGAGGTCGGCCAGGGTTTTGTTTTCCCCCTTGAGCACCACGCCATCGTTGCCGTTGGAGAAGTCGCCGATCACCAGCGCTGTTGAGTCGACACCGCCGGCTGCGGGAATGGTCAGCGCATCCATGTTGGTCATGGTGCAGCCGTCAAACTGGCCTGCGGTGTATTGGTTGATCGATTCGACGTAATCGTTGATTTGCACCACGTCGATATTGATGTCGTATTTTTTCGCCCATTTGTCGACGATGCCCTGGGCCTTGGCGTATTCCCATGGCATCCAGCCTGCGTAAATGGTCCAGCACACACTAAAGTTGTCTTTCTGCGCAGCAGGGGCATTGATGCTGATAGCGGCGGCCAGGCCAGCAGCCATGAGGGAAAGCAGACGGGGTGTACGCATTAGGAACCTCCAGTTCAATTTGGGCGGGCAGGAGTTCGCGGCGGTTCCTCAAATGAGGCGCGTTCTCCCGGGCTTTTATCCCGCCGTGTAACCTCACTGGAGGTCGCCAACTCTCGGACCAGCCACTCATCGAACTTATCGGTGAGCCGGAACCCTAGTCAGCTATTTGCAAATTGTGATGCCGCGTCCCCTCCCGTAATGCTGTTAGGCGGGGTTTCCTGCTTCAAACTGGTTAAAGCGAACATCGTGCCAGTTAGGCGCGAGCGTCTATTACGGGCGATAGCGGAAGCCGATGGAGCGTACAACCTGTTTTGTGCCTCGCAATGGTGCGAATAGGCTTGGTTGCGCTGTGATATGGGGCGTAGTGCCAAGCGCCGCAAGCCTGCTCTGAACGCATTGTAGTTGTGGGCACCTTTGCCCGGCGTGAGAGTCAATATGTTATCGCCAGCCTTCGCTGGTCTGTTGTGCGTCGAGGCGCTTATGTCTTACAAATCCATGCTTATTGCGTTGTTGGGATTGTCTATGAGTGGCTGCGCCATTTACGACCAGGGCTATTACTACGACGACGCCTATTATTCTGAGCGCTATTACTCGGGCCCCGGTTAT